>OKPX01000005.1_pt1 | contig 246624 bp, 220 predicted proteins | sample 1613911 | NCBI WGS metagenome assembly OKPX01 (sample SAMN04436892, study PRJEB24849) | human gut metagenome | biome: human gut; feature: NICU; material: stool | host: Homo sapiens | place: USA: Saint Louis, MO | collected 2012-02-03 | reverse complement strand
CGCGCGACGCAAGGCGCTCTGGAAACCCTCCTCGGCGGCAGACCCATGGCTTTTCCGGCTCCATCGCAGACTTGGAGACACCCAGAATAGCCACTTCCGGCGCGTTAACAATCGGGGCGAAGTGGGTTGTGCCCAGGCCACCGATGCTGGAGATGGTGAAGCAACCGCCCTGCATTTCGCCAGCAGTCAGCTTGCCATCACGCGCTTTCTTGGAGATCACGGTCAGCTCACGAGACAGCTCAGTGATGCTCTTCTTGTTCACGTCTTTAAAGACCGGAACAACCAGACCGTTCGGGGTATCAACCGCAACACCGATGTTGATGTATTTTTTCAGGGTCAGACGCTGAGCATCTTCGGACAGAGAGCTGTTGAAGCGCGGCATCTGTTCCAGCGCAGCAGCAACGGCTTTCATGATGAAGACAACCGGGGTGAATTTCACGTCCAGTTTACGTTTCTCAGCTTCGGCGTTCTGCTGTTTACGGAACGCTTCCAGATCGGTGATATCGGTTTTGTCGAAGTGCGTAACGTGCGGGATCATCACCCAGTTACGGCTCAGGTTAGCACCAGAGATTTTCTGGATACGACCCAGTTCCACTTCTTCGATTTCACCAAACTTGCTGAAATCAACTTTCGGCCACGGCAGCATGCCAGGCAGACCGCCACCAGTCGCAGCAGCAGGAGCCGCTTCTGCGCGCTTGATAGCCTCTTTCACGTAAGTCTGAACGTCTTCGCGCAGGATACGACCTTTACGGCCAGTACCTTTCACTTTCGCCAGGTTCACACCGAATTCGCGCGCCAGGCGGCGGATCAGCGGAGTCGCGTGAATATAAGCGTCGTTTTCAGCAAACTCAGATTTGCCTTCTACTTTCGCCGCAGGAGCAGCTGCAGGTTTAGCAGCCTGAGCGGCCGGAGCCGGGGCAGCGGCGGCTGGTGCAGCAGCCGGAGCCGCAGCAGGCGCAGCACCTTCCACTTCGAAGACCATGATAAGCGTTCCGGTAGACACTTTGTCGCCAGTGCTGATTTTGATCTCTTTAACGGTACCTGCGAACGGCGCCGGCACTTCCATGGAAGCCTTGTCGCCTTCAACGGTGATCAGTGACTGCTCAGCGGCAACTTTATCGCCCACTTTCACCATCACTTCGGTCACTTCAACTTCGTCACCGCCGATATCCGGTACGTTAACGTCTTTCGCGCCAGCCGCAGCAGCAGGAGCCGCAGCCTGAGCCGGAGCCGCCGCCTGTGCAGGCGCGGCAGCAGGTGCTGCACCCGCTACTTCGAAGACCATGATCAGGGAACCGGTAGACACTTTGTCACCGGTGCTGATTTTGATCTCTTTCACGACGCCCGCGAACGGTGCCGGAACTTCCATAGAGGCTTTATCGCCTTCAACGGTGATCAGAGACTGCTCAGCGGCAACGGTGTCGCCTGGTTTAACCATGATTTCAGTGACTTCAACTTCATCACCACCGATATCCGGTACGTGAACTTCTTTCGCGCTCGCGGCTGCAGGTGCTGCTGCCGGAGCCGCTTCTTTCTTCTCTTCTGCCTTGGCAGGTGCAGCGGCTGCTGCACCGTCGGCGGAATCGAAAATCATAATCAGTTTGCCGGTCTCGGTTTTGTCGCCAACAGAAACTTTAATTTCTTTAACGACGCCAGCCTGCGGAGACGGGACTTCCATAGAGGCTTTGTCGCCTTCTACGGTGATCAGCGACTGGTCTGCTTCAACTTTGTCGCCCACTTTGACCAGGATCTCGGTGATTTCAACTTCATCAGCCCCGATGTCCGGTACGTTGATTTCGATAGCCATTATCTCTTTACCTCTTACGCCAGACGCGGGTTAACTTTTTCTGCATCGATGTTGAATTTGGTAATTGCTTCCGCAACCACTTTCTTATCGATTTCGCCACGTTTAGCCAGTTCGCCCAGTGCTGCTACAACCACATAAGAAGCATCAACTTCGAAGTGGTGACGCAGGTTTTCACGGCTGTCAGAGCGACCGAAGCCGTCGGTACCCAGTACACGGTAATCATCAGCCGGTACATAAGTACGAACCTGCTCTGCGAACAGTTTCATATAGTCAGTAGATGCCACAGCCGGCGCATCGTTCATCACCTGAGCGATGTACGGAACGCGCGGGGTTTCCAGCGGGTGCAGCATGTTCCAGCGCTCACAATCCTGGCCATCACGAGCCAGTTCAGTGAAGGAAGTAACGCTATAAACGTCAGAACCAACGCCGTAGTCTTTCGCCAGGATCTGTGCCGCTTCACGCACGTGACGCAGGATAGAACCGGAGCCCAGCAGCTGAACTTTACCTTTGCTACCTTCCAGAGTTTCGAGTTTGTAGATACCTTTACGGATACCTTCCTCGGCACCTGCTGGCATTGCCGGCATATGGTAGTTTTCGTTCAGCGTGGTGATGTAGTAGTACACGTTCTCTTGCGCTTCACCGTACATACGGGTCAGACCATCATGCATGATGACCGCCACTTCGTACGCGTAGGACGGATCGTAAGAGATACAGTTCGGGATAGTCAGAGACTGAATGTGGCTGTGACCATCTTCGTGCTGCAGACCTTCGCCGTTCAGGGTCGTACGACCGGAAGTACCACCTACCAGGAAGCCGCGCGCCTGTTGGTCGCCAGCCTGCCAGCACAGGTCACCGATACGCTGGAACCCGAACATGGAGTAATAGATGTAGAACGGGATCATCGGCAGGTTGTTGGTGCTGTAAGAGGTCGCAGCAGCCAGCCAGGATGCGCCAGCGCCCAGCTCGTTAATACCTTCCTGCAGAATCTGACCTTTTTCGTCTTCTTTGTAGTAAGCAACCTGCTCACGGTCCTGCGGGGTGTACTGCTGACCGTTCGGGCTGTAGATACCAATCTGACGGAACAGACCTTCCATACCGAAGGTACGTGCTTCGTCAGCGATGATTGGAACCAGACGATCTTTGATCGACTTGTTCTTGAGCATCACGTTCAGGGCACGAACGAAGGCGATAGTAGTAGAAATCTCTTTATTCTGCTCTTCCAGCAGTTGGGAGAAATCTTCCAGCGCAGGCAGTTCCAGCTTCTCGGTGAATTTAGGCTGACGAGCTGGCAGGTAGCCTTTCAGCGCCTGACGACGTTCGTGCAGGTACTTATACTCTTCAGAACCTTCCGGGAAGGTCAGGTAAGACAGGTTTTCAACCTGCTCATCGGTTACTGGAACGTTGAAACGGTCGCGGATATAACGCACGCCGTCCATGTTCATTTTCTTAACCTGGTGCGCGATGTTTTTACCTTCAGCGGTATCGCCCATGCCGTAACCTTTGATGGTGTGGGCCAGGATTACAGTCGCTTTACCTTTGGTTTCACGCGCTTTTTTCAGTGCAGCGTAGACTTTCTTCGGATCGTGACCACCACGGTTCAGGGCCCAGATCTGCTCGTCAGTCCAGTCAGCAACCAGTGCAGCAGTTTCCGGGTATTTACCGAAGAAATGCTCACGGACGTAGGCGCCGTCTTTGGATTTAAAGGTCTGATAGTCGCCGTCAACGGTTTCGTTCATCAGTTGAATCAGTTTACCGCTGGTATCTTTACGCAGCAGCTCATCCCAACGACCGCCCCACATCACTTTGATCACGTTCCAGCCAGCACCTGCGAAGATGCCTTCCAGTTCGTTGATGATCTTGCCGTTACCGGTTACCGGGCCATCAAGACGCTGCAGGTTACAGTTGATGATGAAGCACAGGTTGTCCAGCTTCTCACGGGTAGCGATGGTGATCGCGCCTTTAGATTCCGGCTCGTCCATTTCACCGTCGCCCAGGAAGGCGTAAACAGTCTGCTCAGAGGTGTCTTTCAGGCCACGGTGTTCCAGATATTTCAGGAATTTTGCCTGATAGATCGCACCGATAGGGCCCAGACCCATGGATACGGTCGGGAACTGCCAGAATTCCGGCATCAGTTTCGGGTGCGGATAAGAAGACAGGCCTTTGCCATGAACTTCCTGACGGAAGTTGTTCATCTGCTCTTCAGTCAGACGACCTTCCAGGAAGGCACGTGCATAGATGCCCGGAGAGATGTGGCCCTGGAAGTACACCAGATCGCCGCCGTCTTTCTCGTTGGCTGCACGGAAGAAATGGTTAAAGCACACTTCGTAGACAGTTGCGGAAGACTGGAAGGACGCCATGTGGCCGCCCAGTTCGAGGTCTTTCTTGGAAGCGCGCAGAACCGTCATGATAGCGTTCCAGCGAATTGCCGAGCGAATACGACGTTCCAGCTCCAGATTACCCGGGTATTCCGGTTCGTCTTCAACGGCAATAGTGTTGACATAGTTGCTAGCTCCGGTACCAGCGGCAACTTTCACGCCCCCTTTGCGGGCTTCGGAAAGCAGCTGGTCAATCAGATACTGAGCACGCTCAACACCTTCTTCACGGATTACCGATTCGATCGCCTGTAGCCAGTCGCGAGTTTCAATCGGATCCACGTCATTTTGGAAACGTTCTGACATGGGGGGTATTCCTTATCTATCTAATACGTTGAGTTATCTGGAACCTGTCCCATTGCCCTCTTTGTTCTTCATACCTCAGGTTGTCTCGTTGTTGGCTGCGCTTCCTCGCACCAGCCACATAGTTCACTATGCTGCTGGCGCCTCGCGCATTTGCCGCCGCGATACAACCCGAATTATTTTGAACAACTAAAAGAGCAATAAGACAGGTTCTGCGTTTAGTTGCCGCGCTCTAAATTTTTGGCGCTCTGGTTACAACTCTTCCGGCACAAACTCCACCAGAAAATGCTAATTCTTTCTCTGTTCCAGCCGACGGAGCGAGCGTTCACGACGGCTCTGCTCACGGCTGCGGTCCAGCAGGATCTCTTCGATAAAAGCCAGGTGGCGATGAGAGGCTTCACGCGCTTCTTCAGGTTCGCCCGCCATAATGGCTGCAAAGATACTGCTGCGATGCTTGCTCACCAGCGGCAGCATCTCGCGGCGCGCGTAGAGCAATTCGAAATTCTCACGAACATTCTGTGCCAACATAGGTTCCATGCAACGAAGCAGATGTAAAAGCACAACATTATGTGCCGCTTCGGTTACAGCGATTTGATATTGCACGACAGCGTTCGATTCCGCGTCGAGGTCGCCGGACTGCTGCGCCAGTTCAATCGCCTGATGCAGTTCGCCAATGCGTACCTTGTCTTCGTCCGTGCTGCGTAATGCGGCGTAATAAGCGGCAATGCCTTCCAGTGCGTGACGCGTCTCGAGCAAATCAAATTGGGATTCGGGATGGTCGGAGAGCAACTCAACGAGCGGATCGCTGAAGCTCTGCCAGAGGCTGCTTTGAACAAACGTACCGCCACCCTGGCGACGCAGCAGAAGCCCTTTCGCTTCGAGGCGCTGGATGGCCTCACGCAGTGAAGGACGTGAAACATCGAACTGTTTGGCCAGTTCGCGTTCTGGAGGCAATTTTTCACCGGGGCGCAAGGTCCCCTCAAGAATCAAAAACTCCAGTTGCTGCTCAATCACATCGGATAGTTTTGGCTGGCGGATTTTGCTGTAGGCCATTGTTCCCTGTCTCTACCATTCGCCCGGAGTAAATTGGTCTTACCAATTTCATATTCGTGACGCTAAAGTAACAAAGTATTCACCTTATGTCCATACAGGTTTTGATTGAAATCAGTAAACACTGCACATTTTAACAACGTTACAGAAATAACGTTTCAAACATGTAACCTTGCACAAATGACTCGTTTACTCCCAAAGAGGCAGTTTTAACTTTATTGAAACGCGCTCATTTAAATTTGAACCGATTCAGTGTGAATAAATTTGCATACCAAAACCAAATAAATGCATAAATATTCTATTGAGCAAAAAACAGCCTGAACCGAGGCGATTTACAAATGGTTTCTTTTTATGCAAGTCGTCATATCCCCTTCACAAAGCAGGTGCAAACGCCAGCGCTTACCACTATTCTGAGCTTCACGAAAGGGATGAGTGCAAATTCACGTCAGCATTTCGTAAATAAAAAAATACAATAAATGGAATTTCTCCCTTACACGCAGACAACAGCGTAGACATAATAACCACACACGAGGTTTCATGATGGAAGGTCAACAGCACGGCGATCAGCTTAAGCGCGGCCTTAAGAACCGCCATATTCAGCTTATCGCGCTGGGCGGCGCTATCGGGACTGGCCTGTTTCTGGGCAGCGCGTCAGTCATTAATTCTGCAGGGCCAGGGATTATCCTGGGTTATGCCATTGCGGGTTTCATTGCTTTTCTGATTATGCGCCAGTTGGGCGAGATGGTCGTTGAGGAGCCGGTTGCAGGCTCATTCAGCCACTTCGCGTACAAATACTGGGGTAATTTCGCGGGTTTTGCCTCCGGCTGGAACTACTGGGTACTGTATGTGCTGGTTGCGATGGCGGAACTCACCGCCGTTGGTAAATATATCCAGTTCTGGTGGCCAGAAATCCCAACCTGGGTCTCCGCAGCGGCCTTCTTCGTTATTATCAACGCCATTAACCTCACCAACGTTAAAGTGTTTGGTGAGATGGAGTTCTGGTTCGCCATTATTAAAGTGGTTGCTGTAGTGGCGATGATCCTGTTCGGCGGCTGGTTACTGTTCAGCGGCAGCGCAGGACCACAGGCGACAGTACGCAACCTGTGGGAGCAAGGCGGTTTCTTGCCACACGGTATCTCAGGTCTGGTAATGATGATGGCTATCATCATGTTCTCCTTTGGTGGCCTTGAGCTGGTAGGGATTACGGCTGCAGAAGCGGACAATCCGGAGCAGAGCATTCCAAAAGCGACCAACCAGGTTATCTACCGCATCCTGATCTTCTATGTGGGCTCACTGGCTGTCCTGCTTTCTCTGCTGCCGTGGACGCGCGTTACCGCGGATACCAGCCCGTTCGTACTGATTTTCCATGAGCTGGGTGACACCTTCGTGGCGAATGCATTGAACATCGTCGTGCTGACTGCCGCGCTGTCGGTTTACAACAGTTGCGTATACTGTAACAGCCGTATGCTGTTCGGCCTCGCACAGCAGGGGAACGCGCCAAAAGCGCTGCTCACCGTCGACAAACGTGGTGTTCCGGTTAATACCATTCTGGTTTCCGCTGTGGTCACTGCGCTGTGCGTACTGATCAACTATATGGCGCCTGAATCGGCATTTGGCCTGCTGATGGCACTGGTGGTTTCTGCCCTGGTCATCAACTGGGCGATGATTAGCCTGGCGCATATGAAGTTCCGTAAAGCCAAACAGCAGCAGGGCGTGACGCCGCGTTTCCCGGCGCTGTTGTACCCGGTAGGTAACTGGATTTGCCTGCTGTTTATGGCGGCCGTACTGGTCATTATGCTGATGACTGACGGTATGGCTATCTCCGTATATCTGATCCCGGTATGGCTGGTCATCCTTGGCGTCGGCTATATGTTCAAAGAGAAAAGTGCAAAAGCGGTGAAAGCGCACTGATTTTGCCTGCTGCCCTCTCCCGCCCGGGAGAGGGTTGTTATTCAATTGTTATCAACCTCACACTTTCCCCTATGTAGCTGTTTTGTCCATGTTCCCGCCAACATCCTGTAACGCAAATTATGTTTAGCGGGCGAATAATTATTCCCACAACTCACTGGGAGTATCGTCGATGGACAACAGTAAACTATCTGTTAAAGAGAAAATCGGCTATGGGATGGGCGATGCCGGATGCAACATCATCTTTGGCGCCATCATGCTGTTTGTTAATTACTTTTACACGGATATTTTCGGTCTGGCACCTGCACTGGTAGGCGTCTTACTGCTCTCAATTCGCGTGATAGATGCCATCACCGACCCGATCATGGGTGCGATAGCCGACCGCACCCAAAGCAAGTACGGACGTTTTCGTCCATGGCTTTTGTGGATAGCCTTACCCTATGCCGTGTTCAGCGTGCTGATGTTTACCACACCGGACTGGACCTACCATAGCAAAGTTATCTATGCCTTTATTACCTACTTCCTGCTCTCACTCACCTATACCGCGATCAATATCCCCTACTGCTCGTTAGGCGGCGTGATAACCAACGATCCAAAAGAGCGTGTGGCCTGCCAGTCTTATCGTTTTGTGATGGTAGGGATTGCCACCCTGCTGCTGTCGCTGACGTTACTCCCCATGGCCGAATGGTTTGGTGGCGAAGACAAAGCCAAAGGCTATCAGATGGCGATGACGGTTCTGGCGTTTATCGGCATGTGTATGTTCTTGTTCTGCTTCGCTACAGTCCGCGAGCGTGTGCGCCCGGCGGTCCCAACTCATGACGTTATGAAAAAGGACATGAAGGATGTCTGGAAAAACGACCAGTGGGTGCGGATTTTACTGCTCACGCTGTGCAACGTCGCCCGGGCTTTATCCGCATGGCCGCCACCATGTACTACGTGACCTGGGTCATGGGACAAAGCACTCACTTCGCCACTCTCTTTATCAGCCTGGGCGTTGTCGGCATGATGATCGGCAGTATGCTGGCAAAAGTCCTGACCGACCGCTGGTGCAAGCTTAAAGTCTTCTTCTGGACTAACATCGCGCTGGCGATTTTCTCCTGCGCCTTCTACTTCTTCGATCCGAAAGCCACCGTCATGATCGTGGTGCTCTACTTCCTGTTGAATATTCTCCATCAGATCCCTTCCCCGTTGCACTGGTCGCTGATGGCGGATGTGGACGATTATGGCGAGTGGAAAACCGGCAAACGTATCACCGGGATCAGCTTCTCTGGCAACCTGTTTTTCCTGAAAGTGGGGCTGGCGGTTGCTGGTGCGATGGTGGGCTTCTTACTCTCCTGGTACGGTTATGATGCGGGTGCTAAAGCGCAGAGTGCCAGCGCTATCAATGGAATCATGCTGCTGTTTACCGTTATTCCGGGCGTGGGCTATCTGATTACCGCAGGAGTCGTACGCCTGCTGAAAGTGGATCGGGAACTGATGAAAACCATTCAGGCCGACCTGGAAAAACGCCGCGTCAATTATCATGAACTGAGCGAGAACCAGGGCGTTCCCGTTGGTGAACACGTAAGGAAAGCATAATGAACTGGCCGAATCCCTTTATTGAGCAGCGTGCCGACCCGTATATTTTGCGTCATGATGGCAACTATTATTTTGTGGCCTCAGTCCCGGAATATGACCGGCTGGAAATCCGCCGGGCCAGTACTTTGGAGGGGCTGCGCGAAGCGCAAGGTGTGACCGTCTGGCGTAAACCGGTTACCGGACCAATGAGCGAACTTATCTGGGCGCCTGAGCTCCATCATATCGACGGTAAATGGTATCTCTACTTTGCCGCCACCTGGACGAAGGCGCTGGATGCGCTGAACATGTTCCAGCACCGTATGTTTGTGCTGGAGTGCGCTGATGCCGATCCCCTTAGCGGGATCTGGCTCGAAAAAGGCCAGGTGAAAACCCCGTTCGATACCTTTGCATTGGACGCCACGACCTTTGTTCATCAGGGTAAACGCTGGTACCTGTGGGCACAGAAATCACCGGAGATTGCCGGTAATTCAAACCTCTATATTGCGGAGATGGAAAACCCCTGGACGTTAAAAGGTGAACCTCTCTTACTGAGCAAGCCGGAGTACGACTGGGAATGCAGGGGTTTTCTGGTAAACGAAGGCCCGGCGGTGCTGTTTCACGGCGACAGGCTGTTTATCAGTTACTCTGCCAGCGCCACGGACGAGAACTACTGCATGGGACTGTTGTGGATTGATGTTAACGCTGACCCGCTAGTAGCGGCCAACTGGCATAAATCACCGCAACCGGTATTCCGAACCAGTTACGAGAACCGGCAATATGGCCCCGGTCATAACAGCTTTACCCAAACCGCGGACGGTAAAGATGTGCTGGTCTACCATGCCCGAAACTATACGGAGATTGAAGGCGACCCGCTTTACGATCCAAACCGCCATACCCGCCTGAAGCTGATTCGCTGGCAAGAAAACGGGATGCCAGACTTCGGCATCCCGCCTGCGGATACGCAATAAATTTATACTCTACATCATTCTGTTTGCAGGAAGGCGGCAAGACAGTGAGTCCCCAGGAGCATAGATAACTATGTGACTGGGGTGCGCTGACGCAGTCAGCGCACATGCAGCCTGAAGTATGACGACTATAACGGCACGTGGTTACATCAGCGTGCCGTAAATCGTCAACAGCGCCACCACCACCACCATCACGAACGAGGTTTTTTTGGCCATTGAGACGGCGGCTTTTGGTGTCTCGACTTTATCCATATGCGGCTCGCGGGCCAGCGAGAACTGCGCAAGACGCGTTAATACATGATATTGCGAAGAATGTCGGTCGGTCAGCGAGGCAAACCATGCTGGCAGCGCCTTTTCACCATGGCCAATCAACGCATAAACCACGCCCGCCAGGCGCACCGGGATCCAGTCCAGCACGTGTAAAATCGCGTCGATTCCGGACTGCTGGCGTTCATTCGGCGTCTGATAACGAGCCAGCCATGATTGCCATGCACGCAAAAAGCCGTAGCCAACCAGCGTCACCGGCCCCCATATTCCACCGACGATAAACCAGAACAGCGGTGCCAGATAATAACGAAAGTTGATCCACAAAAGCGCATTTTGCAGTTCGCACAGGTACTCCCGTTCATTACAGCCCGGCGGTATACCATGAATCAACGTGAGCTCATTCGCCATGGCATTATGGGCGTGGCTGTCATTGCGTGCCGCCGCTTTGAGGTAAGCATGGTAATGCAGACGCACTTTTCCAGCACCGATGCACAAAAGCCCCAGCAGGATCCACACCACCAGCAGTGGCACATTGAAAAAGAGCCCCACCAGCGCCTGCAAAATGAGGAAGGTCACCAGCATGGCGACCACCGCCATCAGGAGCGTTCTCAGCAGAGAGTAGTGTTTGACCCGGCGGAACAACACTTCCAGGCGATGATCCAGTTGCCAGTGTTCTCCGAGTTTAAAAAGCCGCTCGGCAATAAGAACCAGCAGCATGGTAAACAGTGTCATGACATCTCCTTATCTGATTCTCCCGCCACCAGCCCGCGAAATCGTGGCCAGTCAAACGCCGGACCGGGATCGGTTTTGCGCTCAGGGGCGATATCGCTGTGCCCGGTCATGTTGCTGGCAATCGAGGGATAAAGCGAAATCAAAGCGTGGGTAACGTTCGCCAGTTGCTGATATTGGGCGTCGGTATAGGGCTGATCGTCGGTGCCTTCCAGCTCAATGCCGATGGAAAAATCATTGCAGCGTTCCCGCCCCTGATAACGCGACACTCCCGCATGCCAGGCTCGCTTATCAAAAGGCACATACTGAACGACTTCACCGTCACGACGAATCAGGCAATGAGCGGAGACGCGCAGATGAACGATCTCAGCAAAAAAAGGATGAGCGTCAGGATCCAACGTACCGGTAAACAGCGCATCGATCCACGGTCCGCCAAATTCACCGGGAGGCAGGCTGATATTGTGGACCACGAGCAACGAAGGGGGTTCACCGTCCGGGCGGCAATCAAAATGCGGAGAAGGTACGCGACGCGCTTCCGCCAGCCAGCCCTCATTTAACTGCATTCAGGATCTCCTTAATTATGGTGCTCAAACACGCTCTAGAGTAGCATGTTCAGACGCTGTCCGGTCATTGTATGTTGACGAAACGTGCAATGACAGGACACTGTCTAACTTTCTGATTCGTTACCCTTTTTGGAGTTTTATCATGCCGCCTCGCCGTTACAACCCGGATCTTCGACGTGACGCGCTTTTGCAACGCATTGAACTGGACATCCCCGCTGCCGTCGCGCAGGCTCTGCGCGAAGATTTGGGTGGAGAAGTGGATGCGAACAACGATATTACCGCGCAATTATTGCCGCCGGATAACCGTTCCCATGCGGTGATTATTACCCGCGAAAAAGGCGTGTTCTGCGGTAAGCGTTGGGTCGAAGAGGTCTTTATTCAGCTGGCTGGCGACGATGTTCGTGTCACCTGGCATGTCGCCGATGGCGATACGGTGACACCAAACCAGCCGTTGTTTGAACTGGAAGGCCCCTCACGCGTTCTGCTCACTGGTGAACGCACGGCGCTTAACTTCGTGCAAACACTGTCGGGTGTTGCCAGTGAAGTAAGCCGCTATGTCGCCTTGCTGGACGGAACCAAAACACAGTTGCTGGATACACGTAAAACCCTGCCTAGCCTGCGTACCGCGCTGAAATATGCAGTTCTGTGCGGCGGCGGCGCGAATCATCGTCTGGGTCTTTCCGACGCGTTCCTGATTAAAGAAAACCACATTATCGCTGCTGGCTCCGTTCGCCAGGCCGTCGAGAAAGCCTTCTGGCTACATCCTGACGTTCCGGTTGAGGTGGAAGTGGAAACGCTGGAAGAGCTGGATGATGCCCTGAAAGCCGGTGCCGATATCATCATGCTGGACAACTTCGATACCCCGATGATGCGCGAAGCGGTAAAACGCACCAATGGTCAGGCGCGTCTTGAAGTTTCCGGCAACGTCACGTTCGAGACTATCCGTGAATTTGCCGAAACGGGCGTCGATTTTATCTCTGTCGGTGCATTAACCAAGCATGTCCACGCGCTGGACCTGTCGATGCGTTTTCGCTGATACCCCATAGCCCGATGGCGTCTCTCTGTCGGGCTTATCCTTCTCTTTTTCCACTGCAAGGTAAAGCCTTTACGCGACGTTATGACTCGTTTTTCGTAAAGCCTCGCAAACCTGTTGTTCAATACTGCAATCTGTTCAATAACGGCTGAAGCTCCGTTCCCGTTTCGTTTTTCGACCCTCGCAGGCCATCCCTTATGTTTGCCAAAGTAACGCCACCTAACTCAAGGAGCGAACAATGGACAAGCAACGAGGCTTCACCCTTATCGAACTGATGGTGGTCATTGGCATTATTGCTATTTTGAGCGCGATCGGTATTCCGGCGTATCAGAACTACCTGCGCAAAGCCGCACTCACCGACATGCTGCAAACCTTTATCCCCTATCGTACGGCCGTTGAGCTATGCGCACTGGACCGTGGCGGCGTCACAGGTTGCGAGGGTGGCACTAACGGTATCCCTGCCCCCACCACCACCCGCTATGTTTCAGCCATGACCATCAGCAAAGGAGTGATTACCCTCACCGGCCAGGAGAGCCTGACAGGCCTGAGCGTAGTCATGACGCCGCAGTGGAATGCAGGCAACGGTATGTCGGGCTGGGCACGTAGCTGCACGGTGGCCGATAGCGGCGCACTGAAACAGGCCTGCGAAGATGTCTTCCGTGGAAGCAGTAATTAAGGACAGCCCATGCGCCAGGATAAACTCACCACGCTGTGCAAACGCCACCATGCCTGCCTGCTTAACTGTGATGAAAAGATACTGACCATTGCCGTCGTGGGCGATCCCTCATCGGAGTTACTGGAAGCATTACGTTTCGCGACACAAAAACGCATTGATATCGAATGCTGGACGCAGGAGCAGATGGACAGCCATCATCAACAGTCTATAGAAGCGCAATCTCTCGTCCCCGTAGAGGATTGGGGTTCAGCAGTCGAATTACTTGACCAGACGCTGCAACAGGCGCTTAGCCAGAGGGCATCCGATATCCATTTTGAACCCGCGGAACATACCTATCGCATCCGGCTGCGTGTTGATGGCGTACTGCATGCGCTGCCTCTGATTCCCGGCGCGCTCGCCAACACGCTGACCGCACGACTGAAAGTACTAGGTAATCTGGATATTGCCGAACGCAGGCTGCCGCAAGACGGTCAGTTCAGCACCACGCTTAACGGACAGAATGTCTCGTTTCGCATTGCCACCCTACCGTGTCGACACGGTGAAAAAGTGGTGCTGAGGTTGTTGCATCAGGTAAGTCAGGCACTCGACCTTCATCAGCTAGGAATGACCCAATCCCAACTGGCGCAATTCCAGCAGGCGTTGAACAAACCCCAGGGACTACTACTGGTCACCGGTCCCACGGGCAGTGGAAAAACCGTGACTCTCTACAGTGCGTTGCAGGCTCGCAATAAGCCTGAGATCAATCTCTGCAGCGTGGAAGATCCGATTGAGATCCCGCTTACTGGCCTCAATCAGACACAGATTAACCCGCGCGCCGGGTTGACCTTCCAGAGCGTATTACGGGCACTTTTGCGCCAGGATCCGGATGTCATTATGGTCGGTGAGATCCGCGATGGTGAAACGGCTGAAATTGCCATCAAGGCCGCGCAAACCGGGCATCTGGTCCTCTCAACACTTCACACCAACTCGACAGCCGAAACACTGGTACGCATCCAGCAAATGGGGGTTGCCCGCTGGATGATCTCCTCCGCGCTCTCGTTGGTTGTCGCACAGCGGCTGGTGCGAAAACTGTGCCCCCACTGCCACAGCCGGGAGCACGAGAATATTAACCTGCCGACATCACTCTGGCCGCGCCCCTTACCGCGCTGGGTATCAAAGGGCTGTGAGCGCTGTTATCACGGATTTTATGGGCGAGTCGCGCTTTTTGAGGTTCTGGAAGTAGACGGGGAACTGCGTCAGGCTATTGCCAGTGGGCTCCCTGCCAGCGACATTGAAAGGCAATCACGTTCGGCGGGCATGATGACATTATTCCAGAATGGCTGTATGGCGGTAGAAAACGGGATCACTACTTTTGAAGAGCTGGTTCGCGTACTGGGTATGCCCGATGGCGAGTAAACAACTCTGGCAGTGGGCCGGGCTGGACGATAACGGTGAGCGGCACGAAGGCGCTTACTGGGCAGAACAGCGCAGCGATGCACTGTTCGCTTTGCAACAGCAATGCCTTCACCCCCTCTCTCTACGCCGTCGCCCTGTACGCCAGGCACAGTGGCGCGGTGAACACAGTAGCGAGGTCATCCACCAGCTTGCCACATTGCTGCAGGCAGGTCTGACACTGCCGGATGGCCTGCAGTTGCTGGCCAAACAGCAGCCTTCTGTTCAGTGGCAGGCGCTATTACAGACACTGGCCGAAAACCTGGCACAGGGCGAGACATTCTCTGGTGCGCTGTCGCGCTGGCCGGAGGTCTTTCCGCCCCTTTACCAGGCAATGATACGAACGGGTGAGCTTACGGGGAAGCTCGATGAGTGCTGCTTTAAACTCGCTGCGCAGCAAAAAACACAGCTTGTCCTGGCGCGGAAAGTGAAAAAAGCGCTGCGCTATCCGCTTATTGTGCTGACATTAGCCTTCATCGTAGTGCTGGCGATGATCTATTTCGTACTCCCGGAATTTGCCACCATTTACCAGACATTTAACACGCCGTTGCCTGCCCTCACGCGTGGGGTGCTTGCGTGCGCGGATATCCTGCAGCAAGCCAGCCTTCCATTAGCCATTATCAGCCTGCTTCTGGCAATTCTGTTGGGGCGTTTACAGAAACAGTCAGGCTGGCTGCGTTATCAGCAGCGTATTTTGCTGGCGTGCCCGCTGATAGGGCAACTTGTTCTTGGACAGAAACTCAGTCAGATCTTTACTGTGCTATCGCTGACGCAGCGTGCTGGCATCGTCTTCTTACAAGGTATGGAAAGCGTTAAAGAAACGCTCACATGCCCATGGTGGCGAGATATTGTTGATGCCATCCATCAGGATATTACACAGGGTCAGTCGATTTCAGCGGCATTCAGCGCCAGAGGGGTTTTTACGCCGCTTTGCATTCAACTGGTCAGTACGGGGGAAGCCTCAGGCGCGCTGGACGCAATGTTATTTAATCTGGCGAGGCATCATAGTGAACAGACGCAACATCAGGCCGACGGGCTGGCCTCCATGCTGGAGCCTTTACTGCTGATTGTGACAGGAATTATTGTCGGCACGCTGATCGTGGCCATGTATCTACCGATTTTCCATCTGGGAGATGCAATGAGTGGAATGGGATGAGACAGGCGCAGCAAACTGCGCCTGTAAGCCGATTAAAGACTATTGAAAACGCGGTTTTCTTGCTCCTGAACGCGAATAAAGGTAGTGCGTTTGGTCAGCTCTTTCAGGCGAGATGCGCCCACATAAGTACAGGCGGAACGCAAGCCACCAAGGATATCGCGCGCTGTATTTTCGACCGGGCCGCGTAGTTTCAACTTAACGGTTTTACCTTCTGCCGCACGGTACTGAGCAACCCCACCAACATGACGGGTCATCGCCGACTCAGAACTCATGCCATAGAACAGCATGAATTTTTCACCGTTTTCGTCAACTACGGTACCGCCGCTTTCTTCGTGCCCTGCTAACATTCCACCGAGCATGACAAAATCAGCCCCGCCGCCGAAGGCTTTCGCCACATCGCCAGGCACGGTACAGCCGCCATCGCTAACGATTTGACCGCCCAAGCCATGTGCTGCATCGGCACACTCAATCACAGCGGAAAGCTGAGGATAACCGACACCGGTTTTCACACGTGTAGTGCAAACAGAACCCGGGCCGATACCGACTTTGACAATATCCGCACCGGAGAGAATCAGCTCTTCACACATTTCGCCTGTTACTACGTTTCCTGCGCAGATCGTTTTGCTCGGCCAGGCTTCGCGTGCTTTCGACACAAACTGTACAAAGTGCTCGGAATAACCATTCGCGACATCAATGCAGACGAAATTCAACTGGGAATGCAGCGCCAGAATTTGTTTGGTTTTTTCAAAGTCGGCGTCTGAGGTGCCTGTTGATACCATGACATGACGCAATACATCGTCAGATTCGCGCTGAACAAATGCTTTCCAGTCTTCGACAGAATAATGTTTATGTACTGCGGTCAGAATATCGAACGAAGCCAGCGCTTTCGCCATAGCAAAGGTGCCAACGGTATCCATATTGGCTGCAATTACCGGTACGCCAGACCAGTTCTGTCCTGAATGCTTAAAGGTAAACTCGCGTTCCAGCTCAACATCGGAACGGCTTTTGAGGGTAGAGCGTTTAGGGCGGATAAGAACGTCTTTAAAGCCTAATTTCAGATCTTCTTCAATACGCATGTGCGGATTCCTGGGGTTAATGGCGAACAACGCAGACTTGCAAACACACAACTCCAGTGACGCTATCATACGCACTAATCAGGACTCCGCAAGACTGCGAAATTCTCTTTTTTTACGCTACAATTCTATAAATTTACCTGGTGAAAGGGCAAGATTAGCCGCATTTGCGTAAGTTCATCTTGTTCAAATTATAACCTACTGATTCAGATGACAAATGCATAGTTATTTTTCCGCGTTTCGCTTACTGACGACCTTAGTAAAGCAAACAGGCAAAATTGAAAATGTGTAGGTTATGATTTTTTTTACCGACTATTTTGAGATCAGGCGCTATGGGGTATACGGTCGCGTTAACCGGAGGTATTGGTAGCGGCAAAAGCACGGTCGCTAATGCCTTCGCCCGTTTGGGTGTTGATATTGTCGATGCAGATATTATTGCCCGCCAGGTTGTTGAACCGGGCTCTGTTGCATTACAAGCCATCTCCGAACATTTTGGTTCAGACATCCTCACACCCGAGGGTTCACTGAACCGTCGCTTATTACGCGAACGCATATTTGCTTCTACAGCCGAGAAAAACTGGCTCAATGGTTTGCTGCACCCATTAATACATCAGCAAACCCAGCGACAAATTGCCGGGGCTACCTCACCCTATGTATTGTGGGTTGTTCCTTTGTTGGTTGAAAACCACTTACAGAGCAAAGCTGACCGGGTATTGGTTATCGACGTCTCCCCAGAGACGCAAATTTTGCGAACGATGCAGCGTGACGGCGTAAGCCGTGAAAATGCTGAGCATATTCTGGCGGCGCAAGCGACACGTGAAGCACGCCTTGCCGTTGCGGATGATATTATTGACAATAATGGCGCACCAGATGCAATTGCATCGGATGTTGCCCGCCTGCATGCGGCTTATCTGAGCTATGCATCGCAGGCAGTTTCACAGGAAAACCCTTAATGCAGACCCACGTCCTATTTGAACACCCGCTCAATGAAAAGATGCGCACCTGGCTGCGTATCGAATTCCTGCTCCAGCAACTCACCGCCCGCCTTCCTCTTGGCGATCATGCAGATGCGCTGCATTTCTTCCGTAATGCCGGTGAGCTACTGGATATTTTCGAGCGTGGTGATACGCGTACCGAATTGCTTAAAGAACTGGAACGCCAGCAACGTAAATTAAAAGCCTGGGCCGAAGTGCCTGGTGTTGATCAGGGACGTATCGATGCCATTCGCCAGCAGTTAAAAGAGACCAGCACCATGCTGATGGCAGCCCCCCGGATTGGGCAGTTGCTGCGTGAAGACCGTCTCATCGGCCTGGTCCGCCAGCGTCTGAGTATACCGGGCGGCTGTTGCAGCTTTGATTTGCCCACCCTGCATGTCTGGCTGCATTTGCCACAGGTTCAGCGTGACGAGCAGGTGAATATCTGGCTGTCCAGCCTGACGCCACTCAATCATACTTTGTCACTGATTCTGGATTTGATCCGCAACTCAGCCCCGTTCCGTAAGCAAACCAGTCTGAACGGTTTTTACCAGGATAATGGTGAAGATGCCGATCTGCTTCGCCTGCAACTGGATTTAGACAGCCAGTTATTCCCACAGATTTCGGGGCATAAAAGTCGTTTCGCCATTCGTTTCCTGCCGCTCGATAGCGAAAATGGCATCATCCCGGAACGCCTGGATTTCGAACTGGCTTGTTGTTAAGGAGAAATGATGTCAGACGCAACGCGTGTTAATTGCCCGACCTGCGGCAAAAGCGTGGTATGGAGCGAAACCAGCCCGTTTCGTCCGTTCTGTTCAAAACGCTGCCAGTTAATAGACCTGGGTGAATGGGCTGCGGAAGAAAAGCGCATCCCAAGTGCAGGGGATCTTTCCGACAGTGACGACTGGAGTGAAGAACAGCAGTAAATGGCGCGGTGGCGGGAAGTCCCGCCACACTTTGCGCCATCAGGCGTTTGCCAGTTTTGAGATGACAGGTTCATTAGCAGGTGGGAACTCATCTGCCAGCAGTTGAGTCTGATGGACCCAACGCCCAGGCTGTCCTTCTTTTCCCCACGGTTCGCCTTCCCACTGCTCAACAAGATAAAACCAGAGCGTAATATGGCGGTCCGGGAAACGATATTCCAGTTTATCGAACAGGCTGGCCGCACCAGCTTTGATACCCACTTCTTCGTGCAGCTCACGGATAACCGCTTGTTCAGGCGTTTCACCTTCTTCGATCTTGCCGCCAGGAAATTCCCATTTATTCGCCATATGCGCATCGGCTGCGCGCTGGGTAATAAAGATTTCTCCCTGTGGATTGCGAATAATTCCGACGGCGATTTGCAGTATTTTCATTGTCGTTACTCCATAAAAAAGGCGCAGATATCTGCGCCTTTCTTTATTTATTCGTGCCTTAGCTCAGACGGCCATGGCACTGTTTGTATTTTTTACCTGACCCGCAAGGACAAGGATCGTTGCGACCGACTTTACGATCGCCAGTCTGCGCTGCCAGTGCTGCCGCCGCCTCAGATTCATCATCACGGTGGCTAAGTTGCTGCATCTGCGCCAGACGCTCTGCTTCTTCGCGGCGCTGCTGCTCCATTGCTTCAACTTCTTCCGGCATACGTACCTGAACTTTACTCAGGGTGCTGATCACTTCATATTTCAGCGACTCGAGCATCGCGGCGAACATAGAGAAAGATTCGCGCTTGTACTCCTGCTTCGGATCTTTTTGCGCATAGCCACGTAAATGGATCCCCTGACGCAGATAGTCCATCGCCGCCAGGTGCTCTTTCCACAGTGAGTCCAGCGTTTGCAGCATGACGCCTTTTTCGAAGTGGCGCATCATCTCTGCGCCAACAACCTCTTCTTTGCGAGCGTAGACTTCAACTGCCTGAGCAAGGATACGCTCACGCAGGGTCTCTTCATGCAATTCCGGCTCTTTATCCAGCCACTCAGCAATCGGTAGATCGAGGTCGAAATCATTTTTCAGGCGTTCCTGCAAACCAGGAATATCCCACATTTCTTCCAGCGACTGCGGTGGGATGTGAGCGTCGATAGTCGCTTTGAACACATCCTCACGAATGCTGTTAATGGTCTCGCTCACATCAGACACATCCAACAGTTCGTTACGCTGTGTGTAGATTGCGCGACGCTGATCGTTCGCCACGTCATCATATTCCAGCAGTTGTTTACGGATATCGAAGTTGCGGCTTTCCACTTTACGTTGCGCGTTGGCAATCGCCTTGGTCACCCATGGATGTTCAATCGCCTCGCCCGGTTTCATCCCCAGTTTACGCATCATGCTCGAAACACGGTCGGAGGCAAAAATACGCATCAGCGCATCTTCCATCGACAGGTAGAAGCGGGATGAGCCCGGGTCACCCTGACGACCAGAACGACCACGCAACTGGTTATCGATACGGCGTGATTCGTGACGCTCGGTACCAATGATATGCAGACCACCCGCAGCCAGAACAGCATCGTGACGCACCTGCCAGTCCGCTTTGATCTTTGCGATCTGCTCCGGCGTCGGGTCGGTCAGTTCGGCGACTTCTGCCTGCCAGCTACCACCCAACACAATATCGGTACCACGACCAGCCATGTTAGTTGCGATCGTTACCGCTGCGGTATAACCCGCCTGAGCAACGATATCTGCTTCTTTGGCGTGGAACTTCGCATTCAATACGTTGTGTTTGATACCCGCTTTCGTCAGCTCATTTGAAACCACTTCGGATTTCTCAATGGAAATCGTACCCACCAGCACCGGCTGGCCAGCGGCGGTACGCTCACGGATATCTTCGATAATCGCCTGAATTTTTTCCGCCTCGGTCATGTAGACCAGATCCGGCATATCTTTACGGATCATCGGACGGTTGGTCGGCACCACCACGGTGTCGAGTTTATAAATAGAACTGAACTCGAATGCTTCGGTATCAGCAGTACCGGTCATCCCCGCCAGTTTCTCGTACAGACGGAAGTAGTTCTGGAAGGTAATAGAAGCCAGCGTCTGGTTTTCGTTCTGAATATCCACACCTTCTTTGGCTTCCACAGCCTGGTGCAGGCCATCAGACCAACGGCGGCCCTGCATGGTACGACCGGTGTGTTCATCGACGATGATAACTTCGCCGTCTTTAACGATGTAATCCACATCACGGGTGAACAAAGCGTGCGCGCGCAGCGCTGCGGTAACATGGTGCATCAGCATAATGTTACCCGGAGAGTACAGTGACTCTCCTTCATCCATGATGCCTTCTTTAACCAGTAATTCTTCAATCAGCACCAGACCACGTTCAGTCAGGTTCACCTGACGCGCCTTCTCATCAACGGAGAAGTGGCCTTCGCCCTGGAAAGTATCGGAATCTTCCTTCTCCTGACGAATCAGGTGCGGGATGATTTTGTTCACTTTTTTGTACATTTCCGAGCTGTCTTCAGCCGGGCCGGAGATGATCAGCGGTGTACGTGCTTCATCGATGAGGATGGAGTCCACCTCATCCACCAGCGCATAGTGCAGTTTGCGCTGTACGCGTTCTTCAGGGCTGAACGCCATGTTGTCACGCAGGTAGTCAAAACCATATTCGTTGTTAGTACCGTAGGTGATATCTGCGGCATACGCTTCGCGCTTCGCCACAGACGGCATCCCCGGCAGGTTGATACCGACGGTCATGCCCAGGAATTCGAACAGCGGACGGTTGTTTTCGGCGTCGCGTTGCGCCAGGTAGTCGTTCACGGTGACCACGTGGACACCTTTGCCGCTCAGCGCATTCACATAAGCAGGCAGCGTCGCGGTCAGCGTTTTACCTTCACCGGTACGCATCTCTGCGATGCAGCGTTCATTCAATACCATGCCGCCGAGTAACTGGACGTCGAAGTGGCGCATACCGAAGACACGTTTACTGGCTTCGCGCACGACTGCAAACGCTTCCGGAATCAGGCTTTCAACCGTTTCGCCTTTTTCCAGACGGCCGCGAAATTCCGCGGTTTTTGCTTTCAGTTCGTCGTCTGACAGCTTTTCCATTTCCGGCTCCATCGCATTGATGATGCCGACTGCTTTGCGCATACGACGCAGTGTACGATCGTTACGACTACCGAATACTTTTGTTAATAATTTGATAAGCATAATAAAATCTCAAACGCCCCGCTCTGCGGAGTCACAAAATTAGTTGAAGGATAAATTTTTCAGCTAAGGCGTTGAGGTCCCGCACGGATGCCCTGTACCTGGCTAATCCAGGCCCGGACGCTAAACGCGGAATGGGTGGGGAAATCAGTATCAAATGTCTGGCTAACACGTGCTGTCGGTCTCTGCTCCTGGGTCAGCAGTGCGCTGAGCGTATCCAGCAGAGCGAGATGATGCGCCTGCAAAGGCAGCGGCTCTTCCACGACGGGTAAGGCCTGCGGCGCCATCGCAAAAGAGAGATGTCGAATAACGGTACGGATAGCATGCTGATGCCAGTAATCAACAGTGAAGCTTGGGCGGCGAGTCCCTTCAAGCAACGCGAGGTTGGTGAAGTTGACGCTGCCAGCGCCTTCATGATTACGCGTCGTTGCTTTGGCCGGTTCAGTGTGGTTACTGTTGCTGAGCGCAGGCATGCCAAAACTTGCCGCGACCATCCCTAATAAGAGATGCGGCCAGAAATAACGTCTGCCAAATTGTCGCCAGCGCGTCAGAATTCCGCTCACTCAGTCCACCAAAAAAATCACTGTTGCCCGTTTTTTACTTCGGTACGCGTTATTTTGCGCAAAGATATTACCATTAATGCAGCGGGAGGCCAGCGATTATAAGGCGCTCTGAGGGATAAAAACGGCCAGGAAAGCAGCGATCGCGCTCATTGAGTGGTAAAAAGAATCTTTATGAACCAAAGCGAGGCAAAAGTACAGATTTTAAAATAAAAAACGACTGGCACTCCTGGCAGGAGAGAGGGTGCCAGGTGGACCAGTCGAATTTAGGTCTTAATTATTGTCTGGTATTACGCCAGAACCATCGTCGGTGCTTTGAACGCCAATGGCAGTTCCGCATCGTCTTCGAAGGTCACAAATTCCCAGGCTTCCTGTTTCGCCAGGACCGCCTGCAACAATTTGTTGTTCAGCGCGTGACCAGATTTATATGCGGTAAACGCACCGATGATATTGTGACCACACATGAACAAGTCACCAATCGCGTCGAGCATTTTGTGACGAACGAATTCGTCTTCAAAACGCAGGCCGTCTTCGTTCAATACGCGATAATCGTCAACAACGATGGCACAATCGAAGCTACCGCCCAGGCACAAACCACGGGACTGCAGATATTCGATATCACGCATGAAACCGAAGGTACGCGCGCGGCTAATCTGGCGCATAAACGCGTCGGCAGAAAAGTTCATCGCGTAACGCTGGGTGCTGGCATCAATGGCCGGGTGGTTAAAGTCGATGGTGAAATCGAGAGAGAAACCGTTAAACGGTTTAAACTCTGCCCATTTATCACCGTCTTCAACGCGGACCGTCTCTTTGATTCGCACGAATTTCTTCGCACTGCGCAGCTCTTCGATGCCTGCATCCAGCAGAAGATAAACGAACGGTGCAGCACTACCATCCATAATCGGGATTTCCGGCGCATCGACTTCAACAATAATGTTGTCGATACCCAGACCGGCCAGAGCAGCATTAAGATGCTCTACGGTTGAAATCCGCACGTCATGCTCGTTCACCAGACACGTACAGAGCATTGTATCACGCACAGATTTAGCATCAGCCGGGAAATCTACCGGTGGATTCAAGTCAGTGCGACGATAGATGACCCCGGTGTTGGCCGGCGCAGGGCGCAACGTCAGTGTGACTTTCTTGCCGGTATGTAAACCGACACCAGTCGCCTGAACGATACGTTTAAGTGTCCTTTGTTTGATCATCGTATAATCTCGCCTAATTAACTATCCAACCGAAGTGTACTACACAATCGGCGGGGCAGTTTAGCACAAAGAGCGAAGATGCCCAACTTCCAGCGTATTCTTAATCAGCTTGCTTACGCAAAAACGCTGGAATATCCAGGTAATCCGGTTCTTTAGTCGTCTGCGGCGTATTGTCGTTGACCACTTTAGACTGAGGTTTCTGCTCCTGCTGCATCGTTGACATGCCATGCTGCTGGTAGCGGTCCATCACCGGTTGTTGCTGCTGTTTGTTGGTCACCAGAGTAATTTCCGGACGTTTGTCCATACCAATACCGGTTGCAACAACAGTCACACGCAGCTCATCATTCATATCCGGATCCAACGATGTACCAATAACAACAGTAGCATTATCAGAAGCGAATGCACGAATAGTGTTACCCACCGTTTCGAACTCATCGAGACGCAGGTCGAAGCCCGCGGTGATGTTAACCAGCACGCCGCGCGCACCAGACAGATCGATATCTTCCAGCAGCGGAGAGGAGATCGCCATTTCCGCAGCTTCTTCCGCGCGGTCTTCGCCTCTCGCAACACCAGAGCCCATCATGGCATAGCCCATTTCGGACATCACGGTACGCACGTCAGCAAAGTCGACGTTCATCAGACCCGGACGGGTAATCAATTCGGCGATACCCTGCACCGCACCTTTCAGTACGTCGTTAGCCGCACCGAATGCATCCAGCAGAGAAATACCACGACCGAGAACTTTCAGCAGTTTATCGTTCGGGATAGTAATCAGCGAGTCCACATGTTTGGACAGCTCGGCGATACCCTGTTCAGCGAATGCCATACGCTTCTTGCCTTCAAAATTGAAAGGCTTGGTCACAACGGCAACCGTCAGGATACCCAAATCTTTAGCCACTTCTGCAACGACCGGTGCCGCACCCGTGCCGGTGCCGCCGCCCATACCCGCTGCGATAAAGACCATGTCTGCACCATCAAGCGCAGCGCGCAGTGCTTCACGGTCTTCTTCAGCCGCATTACGACCGACTTCCGGGTTAGCCCCAGCGCCCAGACCTTTGGTGATACCACCACCGATCTGAATGGTCTGACCCACCGCAGTCTTACGCAACGCTTGCGCGTCGGTATTCACTGCGAAGAATTCAACACCCTCAATGCGCTCGCGCACCATGTGTTCAACGGCATTACCGCCGCCGCCACCGACGCCGATGACTTTAATCACCGCGTCGTTGGTCAGTTCCATAGGTTCAAACATAATTTCTCTCCGTTTTGTGCCTGTCGCCTGAGACCGCGAATGTTTTCGGTCTCTGAAAATTAAAATTCTTTACGCAGCCAGCTGTTGATTCGTTTAAACCACGAGCCGACTGATGCACGTTTTTCCACTTCTGCTTCACCACTGAGATGGGTTTCTTTCCCGTAGTGCAGCAATCCCACCGCCGTTGAGTAGTACGGCTCCTGGGCGTAATCCGTTAAACCTGTAATATTGAGCGGCGCACCAATACGCACCTGCGTATGGAATACGCGCTGAGCACAGGCCGCAAGACCTTCAATTTGCGCTGCTCCGCCCGTTAACACAATCCCCGCCGCCAGATGATGTTTCACCCCTTGCTGACGAAGCTGCTCTTGTAACTGCAAAATCTCATCATTCACCAGATTGAGCAACTCGGTATAACGCGGCTCAATCACGTCGGCCAGCGTCTGGCGCTGCAAACTACGCGGTGGACGCCCACCCACACTCGGGACTTCGACACTCTCGTCTTTACCTACAATGGAACCCAGTGCGCAACCATGGCGAACTTTAATGGCTTCAGCATCGCTGGGTGGCGTACCGAACGCATAAGCGATATCGCTGGTCACGACATTCCCCGCATACGGGATCACTTTCGTATGGCGCAGCGCTCCGCCTGTATAAACGGCCATGTCCATTGTACCACCACCGATGTCTACAACGCAGACACCCAGCTCACGTTCATCTTCCGTCAATACGGAATAACTGGACGCCAGTCCGGCGAAAATAAGTTGGTCAACTTTCAGACCACAACGTTCCACGGCTTTAACAATGTTTTTCGCCATATCGTTATGGCAAGTAATCAGATGTACTTTCGCCTGCATACGCACACCTGAAAGACCTACCGGGTTTTTGATACCTTCCTGGTAATCAATGGCATATTCCTGAGGAATGACATGCAGAACGCGGTGTTCATCACGCACACGTACCGATTTCGCCGTATGCACCACATTTTCTACATCTTCCTGTGTCACTTCTTCTTCTGAAATCGGCACCATACCAATTTCATTCTGGCAGCTAATATGTTTACCCGATAACGCCAGATAAACAGAGGAAATCTGGCAATCGGCCATCAATTCGGCCTGATCGATGGCGCGCTGAACGCATTTCACCACAGATTCCAGGTCGTTAACGCCACCTTTATCCATACCACGGGACGGGCAGCTTCCCACTCCGATGATATTGATCATACCGTCGGGCAGAACTTCCCCTACCAAAGCGGCTACCTTCGCGGTACCAATCTCCAGTCCTACTACCAGTTTTCTGTCCGTCGCCTTGATCATTATTGTTCTGCCTGTGCCTGATTCTGTTGCTGATTAGGGTCCTGAACTGGGGCCGGCTTCCAACCTACCGCCGCGCCAGAGTCATAGCGTAAATCCACGTAACTGATTTCTTTGTGATCCGCCTGCGCCTGCTGTTGCAGAACCGGATACAGTTCGACAAAGCGCGCCAGGCGTTTCATCGTATCGCCACGGCCGAGGTTCAGCTTAATATCGTTATTCAGCGTCACCTGCCACGACCGCCGGGCAGTCATCGCCGCCTCTTTCAACGTGAATTTATCCTTCGCCAGCACCTGCCCCATGTCATGGAAGCCCTGTAAAACTTCGCTCTCACTCCCTTCCGGGCCATACAGCATGGGTAAAACCTGCTTGCTGGTTCGATCCGCAGGAACGCTGAACGAATTACCGTCCATGTCCACCATATGCTGATCATTCCAACGTGCTATGGGCACATATTCAACCAGATGAATCTTCAATTCATCAGGCCATTGCTTTCTGACACTCGCCTGCTTTATCCAGGGCAGACGTTCAATCTGGCTCTGGATAATATTGACATCCTGCGTCATAAACGTGCCGGGTGCGCCAAGCGCCAGAATTGACTGGCGAATGTCGTCGTTGCGGGTGTAATGACGATCGCCTGTCAGCACCAGCTTCGACAACGGTAAACGTTGCGCATCTTCCATCCAGCCCAGGACTACCCAGCCGCTAGCCAACACGGTACACAACACCGTCAGCAGGAACAGGATTCCTGCAAGACGCGTTCCATTATTACGACGGGAGGAAGGCATTTCCTCGACATCGCGATTTCTCGTGTTCAGCGCAGCCTGAGACATATCACTCCGCCAGTTCCAGAATTCGCACGACCAACTGCGAGAAGGTTAACCCCGCCTGTCGCGCTGCCATCGGGACCAGGCTATGACTCGTCATGCCCGGCGCGGTATTGGCTTCCAGCAGATAAAATTGCCCATCACTGTCTAACATAGCGTCAATTCTTCCCCAGCCCCGACATCCCAGCGCACGCCAGGCGTCCAGTACCAGGTTTTGTAAATTGGCCTCATCTTCTGCTTCCAGACCTGACGGACAGAAATATTTCGTCTCATCAGAGAGATACTTCGCCTCATAATCATAGAAGGTTCCAGCGGGCTGAATGCGAATTGACGGTAAAATTTCTTTTCCGAGCATGGCAACTGTAAATTCGGGCCCACTTAGCCATTTTTCGATAAGAACTTCATCATCATGTTGAAAGGCAAGCGCTAACGCAGCCGCTAATGCACCAGATTCCTCAACTTTTGACATCCCGACACTTGAGCCTTCACGGCTCGGTTTAACGATAACCGGTAAACCTAACGCAGCAATGCGCTGAATAACGTCGTTATTGAGTCCCGATTCAAATTCGCTGCGCGTTAACGCAACCCACGGGGCGACCGGTAACCCTGCACCTTGCCAGAGCAATTTACTGCGCAATTTATCCATTGAGATTGCCGATGCCATAACACCGCTGCCGGTATAGGGCACCCCTGTTATCTCCAGCAATCCTTGCAGCGTACCGTCTTCACCGCCACGCCCGTGCAGCGCAATGAATGCTTTATCGAAGCCCATCGCTTTCAGGCGAGTGACATCCACATCACGCGGGTCAATCGGGTGGGCATCAACGCCCCCCTCACGTAAACCCGCAAGCACCGCAGCGCCGGAGTTTAATGACACCTCACGCTCAGCAGAAACCCCGCCCAGCAGGACCGCGACTTTATCAGCCATTGCGCTCGTCCTCCTGTTGCGGCTTGAGTTTCACTTCCGCCAGTTGACGCGCAATCTTACCGACATTGCCTGCGCCCTGAATCAGAATCAAATCATTACCGGTCAGAACCGGAGCCAGCATTGCCGCGGTTTGAGCCGGATCGGACACCAGAATCGGGTCTATTTTTCCACGGCCGCGAATGGTACGGCACAGGGAACGGCTGTCGGCTCCCGGAATCGGCGTTTCGCCCGCAGAGTAAACATCCAGCATTAGCAGCGAATCAACCTGCGTCAGAACATTGGCAAAATCGTCATACAGATCGCGCGTACGGGTAAAGCGATGCGGCTGGAATACCATCACCAGATTTTTATCCGGCCAGCCCGCGCGCGCCGCTTTAATGGTGGCGTCCACTTCCGTCGGGTGATGACCGTAATCATCCACCAGCATGGCAGTCCCTGGCTTACCGTTGACGGATTCCAGCGGAAACTCACCCAGGAAATCAAAACGACGACCGGTGCCCTGGAAGCTCTCCAGCGCGCTCAGAATATCTTCGTCATCAATGCCTTCCTCAGTCGCCACCGCGACCGCGGCCGCTGCATTAAGCGCATTATGACGGCCCGGCGCATTGAGCGTGACATGCAGTTCCGGCTTATCCTGGCGAATCAGGGTGAAATGCCCTTGCGCGCCTTTCTGTTGATAGTTTTCAATGCGTACATCCGCATCCTGGCTAAAGCCGTATGTGGTGAGCTGACGACCCACTCGCGGTAATAATTCGCGAATAACAGGATCGTCCACGCACATCACCGCGCGACCATAGAACGGCAGGTTGTGCAGGAAGTTGATAAACGTCGTTTTTAAATTCTCGAAGTCACCCTGGTAGGTGTCCATATGGTCAGCTTCGATATTGGTGACAATCGCCACCATTGGCTGCAGATGGAGGAATGACGCATCACTCTCGTCTGCTTCCGCAATCAAATAACGGCTGTTACCCAGACGCGCATGTACGCCTGCCGCTTTCACCAGACCGCCATTCACGAAGGTAGGATCAAGCCCGCCTTCGGCGTAAATGCTGGCAACCATAGCCGTGGTTGTCGTTTTGCCATGCGTACCGGCGATAGCGATACCGTGGCGAAAGCGCATCAGCTCTGCCAGCATTTCGGCACGGCGAATCACCGGGATGCGCGCTTCATTCGCGGCTACGATTTCCGGGTTATCCGCTGCAATCGCGCTGGACACAACGACAACACTTGCATCGCTAACGTTCTCCGGGCGATGGTTGAAATAGATGGTCGCGCCAAGCGACGCCAACTGCTGCGTTACCGGATTCGGCGCCAAATCAGAACCGCTGATTTGATAACCTTCGTTAGCCAAAACTTCGGCAATACCGCCCATGCCAGCACCGCCAATGCCGACAAAGTGAATGTGCCGGACGCGACGCATCTCGGGCACGATTGAACGCAGTTTCGCCAGTTGTTGTGTATTCATTCTCTAAACGCCATCTACCACTTCAAATTCGCGCGACGCAAAAGGCGTCGCCAGTATTAAGCCTGTGCTGCAAGACTCACTTCTTTTGCCACTCGTTCAGTGGCATCGGGAATGGCGGCGGCGCGTGCGCGCTCGGCCATTTCCAGTAATGCTTCCCGGTTCCAGCCTGCAAGTGTCTCTGCCACGGCATCGACCGTAAATTGCGGCTGCTCCAGAATCTTCGCCGCCCCCGCCTTTTCCAGCGGCAGCGCATTCCAGTACTGCTGTCTATCCTTATGCTGGAATGGAACAAATAACGCAGGCAGGCCTGCGGCAGCGATCTCACTGACCGTCAGTGCGCCAGAGCGGCATACCACAACATCTGCCCAGGCATAGGCCTGCGCCATATCATCAATAAATTCGGTCACTTTATGCTGAAGCTGACCGGCATCGGCGTAGGCCTGCTCAACGGTTTGCTGAGCCCCCTTTCCACTCTGATGCCAGATAGTCACCGCGCTGCCCAGTTTTGCCGCGACCTGCGGCATCGTCTGATTCAGTACGCGCGCCCCCTGCGAACCACCCACCACAAGAACCCGCACCGGCCCTTCACGGCCCGGCAATCGTTCTTGCGGCAACGGCAGCGCCAGCACATCCACACGTACCGGATTTCCTACCACCTCGGCTTTCGGGAATGCGCCCGGAAAAGCCTGCATGACTTTGGTGGCAATCTTCGCCAGCCATTTGTTAGTCAGCCCTGCGATACCGTTTTGCTCATGCAGCACGACGGGAATACCTAGCGACCATGCGGCTAACCCGCCTGGGCCAGATACATAACCGCCCATGCCCAGCACTACGTCCGGCTTGAAGCGCTGCATAATGGCGCGCGCCTGACGCCAGGCGTTAAAAATTCTCAACGGCGCAAGCAGCAGGGCTTTCACCCCTTTGCCGCGAAGGCCGGAGATACGGATGAAGTCAATCTCGATACCGTGTTTCGGTACCAGGTCGGCTTCCATGCGATCGGCGGTTCCGAGCCAGCGCACTTGCCAGCCCTGATCCATTAAATGGTGCGCAACCGCAAGCCCGGGGAACACATGCCCGCCGGTACCGCCTGCCATCACCATTAACCGCTTCGGTTGACCGCTCATCGTGAACCTCGTGTAAACGCCTGGGCTTTTTCCAGACGCGTTTCATAATCAATACGTAACAACAGCATGATGGCCGTCGACATAATCAATAAACTGGAGCCGCCATAACTGATGAGCGGCAGAGTCAGCCCTTTAGTCGGCAGCATACCTGCGGCTGCGCCAACGTTTACTAATGCCTGGAAGCTGAACCAAATACCGATCGAGCAGGCCAAAAAACCCGAAAACCGCTGATCGATTTCCAGCGCCTTGCGTCCGATGGACATGGCGCGGAAAGCGACGAAGAATACCATTAAAAGTGCCAGTACCACACCGATATAACCCAGTTCTTCGCCGATAATGGCGAAGATGAAGTCGGTATGTGCTTCGGGCAGATATTCCAGCTTTTGTACCGAGTTCCCAAGCCCCTGGCCCCACAGCTCACCGCGACCAAATGCCATCAACGACTGCGTTAGCTGGTAGCCGCTACCAAACGGATCATCCCAGGGGTTCCAGAACGATGTCACACGACGAATACGGTATGGCTCAGCCAAAATCAGCAAAATCACCGCTGCAATACCAGAGCCGATAATGGCGATGAACTGCCACAGTTTTGCCCCGGCCAGGAATAACATCGCCAGCGTGGTAATAAAGAGCACAACCACGGTACCCAGGTCAGGCTGTGCCAGCAGCAGCACGGCGAGCACCATAATGACGCCCATCGGTTTAAGGAAGCCGCGCAAGTTATTACGCACCTCATCAACCTTACGCACCAGGTAGTTCGCCAGATAACAAAACAGCGACAGCTTGGTAAATTCCGCAGGCTGGAAACGCATTACTCCAAGGTCAATCCAGCGCGATGCCCCGTTGATTGAGCTACCCACCACCAGAACCACCAACAGCATGACAATGGCGGCTACCAGCATTACCGAGCTCCAGCGCTGCCAGAACTCCATCGGTAACCGCAGCGTTACCAGCCCCAGACAAAACGCCAGAAACAGATACAGCGCATGGCGTTTGGCAAAGAAAAACGGGTCCGCCGTCAGTCGCTGCCCTACCGGCATGGATGCCGAAGTCACCATGATGAATCCGATCGCCGCCAGGCCCAGCGTCAGCCAGAACAGCGTGCGGTCGTACATGACCAGGCTGTCGTTGTCCTTCTGGCGTGAGCCCATCACCCAACCTTTTAATGCCCCAAATAACCAGCTCAGGATCCCAAATCCTGGCAGGTGCGGCATTCTCGGGCGGGGGAGACTTAAACGCATCAACCTAACTCCTGCGCCAGGCGGGTAAAGACATCGCCACGCTGTTCAAAATTCTTAAATTGATCAAGGCTGGCGCAGGCGGGTGATAACAACACCATATCGCCCGGTTGCACACGCGTCGCAATCAGGCGCATCGCCTGTTCCATATCCTGTGTTTGATCAGTAATTTCCGGACGCAACGTAGCCAGTTCTGCGCCGTCACGACCAAAGCAATACAAGCGAACATTACTGCCTTCGAGATAACGTTTCAGCGGAGAGAAATCCGCCGATTTACCGTCTCCACCGAGTAGCAGGTGCAGCGTGCCATCTACATGCAGGCCGTTCAGTGCCGCCTCAGTACTGCCGACATTGGTCGCTTTGGAATCGTTAATCCAGCGCACGCCGTTGTGCTCCAGCGCCAACTGGAAGCGGTGCGCCAGACCAGTAAACGTGGTCAACGCTTTCAGGCTGCTGGCGCGCGGTAACCCCACGGCATCGGCCAGGGCCAAGGCCGCCAGCGCGTTCGTATAATTGTGCTGGCCGCTAAGCTTCATTTCTTTAACGTTCAGCACCTTCTCACCTTTCACACGCAGCCAGGTTTCCCCCTGCTGGCGATTGAGATGGTAATCGCCGACATCCACGCCAAAGCTTACACAGCGCTCATCCGCACCACGCACTGGCATGGTCAGCGCGTCATCTGCATTCACCACACAAACCTTCGCATTTTCATAAACACGCAGTTTCGCCGCACGGTACTGCTGGAGACCAAACGGATACCTGTCCATATGATCTTCGGTAACGTTGAGGATGGTCGCCGCCGCCGCATGCAGGCTGGATGTGGTTTCAAGCTGGAAGCTCGAAAGTTCCAGCACGTAAAGATCGCAGGCAGATTCCAGCAGCATCAGCGCGGGCAGGCCAATATTGCCGCCAACGCCGACGTTCTTGCCGGCGGATTTCGCCATTTCGCCAACCAGCGTAGTGACCGTGCTTTTGCCGTTCGACCCGGTGATCGCCACGATCGGCGCCTGCGCTTCACGGCAAAAAAGCTCAATATCGCCAACGATCTCAACGCCCGCATCCGCCGCTGCACTCAGCGACGGATGCGCCAGTGCGATCCCTGGGCTCGCGACGATCAGATCGGCCGCCAGCAGCCAGTCATCATTCAGACCACCAAGATAGCGCTCCACCTCTTCCGGGAGCTTATCCAGCCCCGGAGGCGAAACGCGGGTATCCATCACTTTCGGCGTAACACCGCGCGCGCGGAAAAATTCCACGCACGAGAGTCCCGTCAGACCAAGACCAATAATGACGACTTTTTTACCCTGGTAATCTGCCATGATTAACGTACCTTGAGCGTTGCCAGGCCAATCAGGACCAGCATCAGCGAAATAATCCAGAAGCGCACAATAACGCGCGGCTCCGGCCAGCCTTTCAGTTCATAGTGATGGTGAATCGGCGCCATACGGAAAATACGCTGACCACGCAATTTGAACGACCCAACCTGCAAAATCACAGACAGGGTTTCGACGACGAAGACGCCGCCCATAATGACCAACAGGAATTCCTGACGCAGCAGCACGGCGATAATGCCCAGTGCGCCGCCTAACGCCAGCGAGCCCACATCCCCCATAAAGACCTGAGCGGGATAGGTGTTAAACCACAGAAATCCCAGCCCCGCGCCGACAATTGCCGTACAGACGATAACCAGCTCGCCCGCATGACGCAGATACGGAATGTGCAGATAACTGGCAAAGTTCATGTTACCTGTCGCCCAGGCCACTAACGCAAAACCCGCCGCCACAAACACGGTGGGCATAATCGCCAGACCATCCAGACCGTCAGTCAGGTTGACCGCGTTACCTGTTCCCACAATCACGAAATAAGCCAGCAGGATGTAGAAAATGCCCAATTGCGGCATAACATCTTTAAAGAACGGCACCACCAGCTGCGTAGCGGGCGTATCGTTGCCCGCAAGGTACAATGCAAAGGCGACGCCCAGGGCAATCACCGACATCCAGAAATATTTCCAGCGCGCAATCAGGCCCTTCGTGTCTTTGCGCACCACTTTGCGGTAGTCATCAACAAAACCAATAATGCCGTAGCCAACCAGGACAACCAGAACGCACCAGACGTATGGATTGGACGGGTAAGCCCACAGCAGCACAGAAACGACGATCGCTGTCAGAATCATGATGCCGCCCATGGTTGGCGTACCACGTTTACTGAAATGCGACTCCGGGCCATCGTTACGCACGACCTGGCCAAAAGAGAGTTTTTGCAGACGGGCAATCATGCGCGGCCCCATCCATAAAGAGATGAAGAGCGCAGTCAGCAGGCTGACGATGGCGCGAAACGTCAAATAGGAGAAGACGTTAAAGCCAGAATAATATTTGACCAAATGTTCGGCCAGCCAAACTAACATGCCCTTTTCTCCTGTAATGCGCGTGCGACCTCTTCCATGGCGGCACTACGTGAACCTTTCACCAAAATGGTAATAATTTGCTTCTCGGCAATCAGCGCCTCTAAACGCGCAATCATTGCCGCCTTATCATCAAAATGCTCGCCAACGCCACTGGCATCACTGATGGCTTTACTGAGTTTGCCGACGCTTAACACACGGTCGATACCAACAGCTTTTGCCGTTTCACCCACCTGAATGTGACACGCCTCGCTTTCATCACCCAATTCCGCCATGTCGCCGACCACCATGACCCGATAGCCTGGCATTTCAGCTAACACATGCGCTGCCGCCGTCATCGACCCCACGTTCGCGTTGTAGCTGTCGTCCAGCAGTAATTGGTTTTCTCCAAGTTGCACCGGGAAAAGACGCCCCGGAACAGCTTTCAGATTTGCCAGACCTTTTTTCACTGCGTCATGCGGTGCCCCTACCGCCATCGCCAGCGCGGTTGCGGCCAGCGCATTCGCGATATTGTGGCGCCCGGGTAATGGCAACGTGACATCAATACCGCCCGTTGGGGTTTGCAGCGTAAATTCAGTACCGTGGGAGGTCACATGAATATTGGTCGCGGTAAAATCGCTGTTGGCGGCATTTGGCGAAAAACGCCAGACTTTGCGATCGCCAATGATGTTCTGCCAGTTCAGCCAGTCATTGTTATCGGCATTCATAATGGCGATGCCGTTGACAGGCAGGCCGGTATAAATCTCGCCTTTAGCCTTTGCCACCCCGGCCAGAGAGCCAAATCCTTCAAGATGCGCTGCCGCAAGATTGTTAACCAGCGCCGCTTCCGGGCGGGTCAGCGACACAGTCCAGGCGATTTCTCCTTGGTGATTAGCGCCAAGTTCAATCACTGCGTACTGATGTTCATTTGTCAGGCGCAGCAGAGTCATCGGCACACCGATGTCATTGTTCAGGTTCCCGGCGGTATAGAGCGTATTACCACATTCGCTGAGAATGGCGGCCGTCATCTCTTTCACCGAGGTTTTGCCAGACGAGCCGGTCAGCGCCACAACGCGAGCGGGAACCTGCTGGCGAACCCAGGCTGCCAGTTCGCCAAAGGCGAGACGGGTATCCTTCACCACCAGTTGCGGCAGGTCGATATCCAGTTTGCGACTGACTAACAGCGCGCCAGCACCGCCCTCTTTTGCTTTATCAGCGAAATCGTGGGCATCGAAACGTTCGCCTTTCAGCGCCACAAACAGGCAACCAGAGGTCAGCTTGCGGGTGTCCGTAGTGACCGCCTCAATGGTTGCGTCTGCACCATGTAGTTCGCCATGCAAAATGCCGCTGAGCTGGCTAAGCGTTACGCTAATCATGCGATGACTCCCAACAGACGAGCCGCGGTTACACGGTCTGAATAATCGAGACGGTGGCTACCGACAATCTGATAATCTTCGTGACCTTTACCTGCGAGCAGGACAACGTCATTTTCTTTCGCTTGCATGATCGTGTTGGTAACCGCTTCTGCGCGGCCTTCCATCACATGTGCGCGGCCCGGATCGAGCATGCCCGCCAGAATATCGTCGATGATGGCGCGCGGCTCTTCGGTACGCGGATTGTCATCTGTCACGACCGTAATATCAGCGAACTGTTCAGCAATTGCGCCCATCAACGGACGTTTGCCTTTATCGCGATCGCCACCGCAGCCAAATACACACCACAGATTTCCGGTGCAGTGCAGTCGTGCTGCCTGCAGCGCTTTTTCCAGCGCATCCGGGGTATGGGCATAATCCACCACCACGGTCGGTTTGCCCGGCGCGCTGAACACTTCCATACGCCCGCATACCGGCTGCAGTCGTGCGCCAGTATTGATTAAATCGGCCAGCGGATAGCCCAGCGCCAGCAGTGTCGAGAGCGCGAGCAGCAGATTGCTGACGTTAAAGGCACCCATCAGACGGCTTTCAATCTCGCCCTCGCCCCAGGAGGAGGCAAAGCGGATAGTCGCACCGCTGTCGTGGTACACCACCTCGGTTGCTTTCAGCCAGCGGCCATGGCAATTCGGGTTGATATGGTCTTCCATCGACACGGCGACCGCATCAGGCAGTTTTGCTAACCAACGGCGTCCGACTTCATCATCCGCATTGACGATGGCCTGGCCGAAATGGTGAGCAGAAAACAGCAGCCATTTAGCCGCTTCGTAATTGGCCATGTCACCGTGATAGTCCAGATGATCGCGGCTCAGGTTCGTGAAGACAGACGCGGCGAATTTCAACGCCGCCACGCGGTGTTGAACCAGCCCATGGGAGGAGACTTCCATCGCGGCGAAAGTTGCGCCTTGCTGAGCAAGGCTTGCAATCACATGCTGTACGTCAACGGCGGAACCGGTGGTATTTTCCGATGGGATAACTTTGCCCAACAGGCCATTCCCCACCGTGCCCATTACCGCGCTGGTTTCGCCAAGCAATTGGCTCCATTGCGCCAGCAATTGCGTAGTCGTGGTTTTACCGTTAGTGCCGGTCACGCCAATCAGACGCAGTTGCTCAGAAGGCTCGTTATAAAAACGCCCCGCCAGCGCAGAAAGACGCTCATTTAACTGGCTCAGATAGATAACCGGAACGCCGTGCATCTCGCGAATTTCGCCGTCAGTAGCCTCATCTTTCGCCTCGGCAATAATGGCAGCCACACCTTGCGCAATCGCCTGCGGGATATATCGACGCCCGTCCGCCTGATGACCCACTACTGCCACAAAAAGATCACCCGACGCCGCTACCCGGCTGTCGAGTGTCATTTCTCGCAGTGCTCGCTCCGGCGCACCTGGCACCCACGGAGCAAGAAGGTCGCGCAAATTACGATCTGCCACCTGTCCCCTCGCCTTGATTAATTACGAATTCATTCTTATCGCCCGTTGTCAGTGCATCCGGCTCGATGTTCATGGTGCGTAAAACACCGCCCATGATGGCACCAAACACCGGCGCAGAAACGGCGCCACCGTAGTATTTACCTGCTTGTGGATCGTTAATAACGACCACCAGCGCAAAGCGTGGATTACTGGCGGGCGCAACACCCGCGGTATAAGCAATGTATTTGTTGATGTAGCGGCCATCCGGCCCCACCTTCTTCGCCGTACCGGTCTTAATTGCGATGCGGTAGCCTTTAATCGCCGCTTTCACACCGCCGCCGCCAGGCAGGGCCACGCTCTCCATCATATGTACGACGTTTCGTACGATAGACTCATTGAAGATGCGTTCGCCCGGAACAGGTGGATCAACTTTGGTTATCGACAGCGGGCGGTACACACCGTAACTGCCAATGGTTGCATAGACTCGTGCCAACTGTAACGGCGTTACCATTAGCCCGTAGCCGAAAGAGAAGGTGGCCCTCTCTATGTCAGACCACCGTTGTTTTTGAGGAAATAAGCCACTGCGTTCTCCGACCAACCCCAAATTGGTCGCCTTTCCCAATCCAAAACGTGAGTAAGTATCTACTAACGCTGAGGACGGCATCGCTAACGCCAGTTTAGAAACACCAACGTTACTCGACTTCTGTAGTACCCCGGTCAGGGTCAATTCACTGTAGCGCGCCACGTCTTTGATTTCGTGGCCGTTAATTCGATAAGGAATAGTGTTCAACACGGTGTTAGGCGTCACGACGCCACGCTGGAGCGCGGTCATCACTACCATGGGTTTAACCGTCGAACCCGGTTCGAAGACGTCGGTAATCGCGCGGTTACGCATGGTGTCTTTCGCGGTACCGGTAAAATTGTTCGGGTTGTAAGAAGGGCTGTTCGCCATCGCCAGCACTTCACCGGTGTTCACATCTACCAGTACAGCACTTCCCGATTCCGCTTTGTTAAATGCCACCGCATTATTCAGCTCGCGATAGACCAGTGCCTGTAGACGTTCGTCAATGCTCAGCGCAAGGTTATGCGCCGCCTGGCTGTCAGTGGAGGAGATATCCTCAATCACGCGGCCATAACGGTCTTTACGCACAATACGCTCACCTGGCTGACCAGTAAGCCACTTATCAAAGCTTTTCTCGACCCCTTCAATGCCTTCACTGTCGACGTTAGTAAAGCCGATGAGGTGAGCAGTTACTTCGCCCGAAGGATAATAACGGCGGGACTCCTCACGAAGGTGAATGCCCGGTAGCTTAAGCTTTTTAATGTACTCACCAAGGTCTGGGTTGACCTGGCGCGCCAGATAGATAAAACGCCCTTTCGGGTTCGCATTAATGCGCGAGGAAAGCTGATCAAGCGGGATGGTCAATGCGTCGGACAGGGCTTTCCAGCGATTATCGAGCGTTACGCCACCGGCATCCTGCACCTCTTTAGGATCGGCCCAAATAGCTTTGACCGGCACACTCACTGCCAGCGGACGTCCGGAACGATCGGTAATCATGCCGCGCGAGGTCGCGACTTCCTGAACGCGCAGCGAGCGCATATCCCCTTCACGCACCAGCATATCGGGGTTTACAATTTGCAAATACGCGACGCGGCCCAGCAAAAAGCCCAGCGCCAGCAAAATGCAGCCGCAAAGCAAGGCAAAACGCCAGCTCACAAAGCTGGCCTGTTCTTCCTGGCGTTTCGGTTTTGGCGTTTTAACCGCTGCGGCTTTCATGCGTCGCGTGGTTCCTTATTTCTGTACAACAATGTTTTCCTGGGACGGATCGACATGCTGCATTTGCAGCTTCTCGGTCGCGATCCGCTCAACCCGGCTATGATCGCCGAGCGCATTCTCTTCAAGGATCAAGTTGCGCCATTCGATATCCAGCGCATCGCGCTCCAGCACGAGTTGTTCACGCTGGGCCGTCAACAGACGGGTATGATGCGAAGTGGTGACAACCGTCACCGCCGTCATGATGATGCAAATGAACAAGCAGAGTGGCAGTTTCCCAAATCGCAAAAGGTCGTCGCCGATCACGCCAGGCAAGGCATGGCGCTCGTTGCTTCCTAACGACACTTTAACTTTGCTAAGGGTCTCTGACACTCTGCCGATCATGCGTTCGTCCTCTCTGCAATACGCAGAACTGAACTACGGGCACGTGGATTCTCAGCCACTTCTTCTTCGCCCGGCATCAACTTGCCTAGTGCTCGTAACTGACGTCCACCCAGTTTCCTGAGTTGCTCTTCCGTCATCGGTAACCCTGCCGGAACCTGCGGACCGCGGCTTTGTTCACGCATAAAACGTTTTACAATGCGGTCTTCCAGCGAGTGGAAACTAATGATCGAGAGCCGCCCTCCCGGGGCCAATACGTCGATCGAGCTTTTTAGCGCCAGCTCTATCTCCTCCAGTTCACTGTTTACCCAGATGCGCACCGCCTGGAAGGTACGGGTCGCAGGATGTTTGAATTTATCTTTCACCGGTGTCGCTGCCGCCACCACCGCAGCCAGCTCTTTGGTACGGGTCATCGGTTCTTCACGGTTACGCTCAACGATGGCGCGCGCGATGCGTTTACCAAAGCGCTCTTCACCAAAGGTCTTTATTACCCATGCGATATCGGCTTCATCGGCCGTTCGTAACCACTCCGCAGCAGATTGACCGCGCGTGGGATCCATACGCATGTCAAGCGGACCGTCACGCATAAAGGAAAAACCGCGTTCAGCATCATCGAGTTGCGGAGAAGAGACGCCAAGATCGAGCAGAATTCCGTCGATCTTACCGGTGAGACCACGCTCGCTGACATACTCAGCCAGCGCGGAAAAAGGACCATGTACGATGGAAAAACGGGGATCATCAATGGTTTTTGCGACAGCAATCGCTTCTGGATCCCGGTCAATAGCCAGCAGACGTCCTTCCGCTCCCAGATGGGAGAGGATCAGGCGTGAGTGACCACCGCGGCCAAAAGTGCCATCAATGTAAATGCCATCCGGACGAATGTTCAGGCCATTAACGGCCTCATCCAGTAGCACCGTTGTGTGTTTAAAATTTTCCATCATCATTACAGAGACAAATCCTGCAACCGGTCTGAAAGTATCTCAGTCCCCGTTTGCTCAGCGTCGATATCTTCCTTGACCTGTTGATACCAGGTCGTTTCGTCCCACAGCTCAAACTTATTGAACTGTCCGACCAGCATCACTTCTTTCGTCAGCCCGGCGTGTTGCCGCAAAACAGGCGCGATTAATAAGCGCCCTGCGTTATCCATCTGACATTCGCTGGCATGCCCCAACAAGAGACGTTGTACCCGGCGCTCTTGCGGATCCATGCTCGACAGACGCGACAATTTTTGCTCAATAATTTCCCATTCGGGTAAGGGGTAAAGCAGCAGGCAGGTGTGACGGATGTCAATGGTACAAACCATTTGACCGGAAGCTTTCTCCAGCAGCAAATCCCGATAACGGGTCGGCACGGCTAACCGGCCTTTGCTGTCGAGATTGACTAATGTAGCTCCACGGAACATACCAGCCCCACCCCTGAGTGACCTATTTCACCACTTTATCCCACAAATCCCCACCGAAGGAGTTTACGGAGCGGAGGAAAAGCTTGTCAAGCCAGTGCAAAGGCTAACCAGAATAAAAGATCCCTTATTCGCGGTTACATTCCACTTTGGTGAAATACCGCTCAACTAATGAGGCAAATTAACGTCATGAATATTTGTAAGAAAAAAACTGAATATGCATTGGGGCGTTAAAAACCAGTTATTTCATGCGTGCCAAATATAAAGTGTCAGTTTGCGACGCGGGCGGCATTTTAAGACATATTGCAGGCAGATAACAGTGCCAGATAGCGCTTGCGCGCCACGGGAGCGATAAGAAAAACCGTAGGGTTAAAGCCCATAATCAAAAAGCGGTTGTTATTTCAACGATTGCGGTGGGAAATGTAACAAAGTAATACAAGGGACACGTTCAGTTACGTCTTAATTACTTTAAAATGTGTCGTTAGTAAAATAAGGCAGATTAATTAAATTAACGACCTTAAAAATAAGGATTTATCTGAATTGGCTATAAAATTAATTATCGCCTTTCATTCGCAACAAAAAGGCAGCTATGACTGCCTTTATGGGATTACTAAACGCGGCTTAATACACCACGACGGTAGAGGTTGCGACGAATACGGCTCAAACCCGCTTTAGGTTTACGCGGCTCGTCCAGACTTGCCAGCACAATCTCCAGCACTCGCTCAGCAACATCACGATGACGCTGTGCCACCGCCAGAACCGGGCATTGCAGGAAGTCCAGCAGTTCATGATCACCAAAAGTAGCAATGGCCAGGTCAGACGGTAGCTTACCATCTCGGCGTAGCGTAACGTCCAGCACTCCTTGTAGCAGCGCAAAAGAGGTAGTGAACAGCGCCTGCGGCATACTGTGCGTTTCCAGCCATTTTTCAAATAACTGTGCAGCGGCTTCACGCTCATAGCTATTGGCATACAGATAATCCACTTCGCGCGGATCGTCCTTCCAGGCCGTACGGAAGCCCTGTTCACGTAAAAAGCTGACAGAAAGCTCAGGTAACGCGCCCAGATACAGTACTTTTTCCGCCGGGAATTTGCGTAGTTCCGCTGCCAGCATTTCCGAGTCGTCCTGATCGGCGCCGACAACGCTGGTGAAGTGTTCACGATCCAGCGCGCGGTCAAGTGCGACTATTGGAAACGCGTCATTGGCCCAACGCTGATAGAAAGGATGCTCCGGCGGCAACGATGTTGAAACGATTATGGCGTCGACCTGGCGCTGAAGCAGATGTTCAATACAGCGCATTTCGTTATCTGGCTGATCTTCCGAGCAGGCGATAAGTAGCTGATAACCGCGTTGACGCGCCTGACGTTCCAGATAATTCGCAATCCGCGTATAACTGGTGTTCTCCAAATCCGGAATAACCAGCCCAATGGAGCGAGTACGTCCCGCTCGCAACCCAGCCGCCACCGCATTCGGGTGGTAATTATGCTCACGTACGACCGCCATAACTTTCTCGACGGTTTTGTCGCTGACACGATATTGCTTTGCCTTTCCATTAATGACATAGCTTGCCGTGGTACGTGAGACGCCGGCTAGCCGGGCGATTTCATCCAGTTTCACAATTGCCCCTCAAAAAATAAAAGATACTCCATAACCTTTTTAGGGATATAGGTTAAATTCCATAACATCTAAGCGCAGAATAGACACTGCGGCAACCGCTTTTGTGTTCGCTTCCGGCGGATTTCGCAAAAAAAAAGCCCAGCGGATAGCGCCAGGCCAGGAAAATGACGTATGCGTAACACTTAACGCATGATTTTGTCGCCGCGAGATAAACCGACTACGCCAGACCTCGCCACCTCAACGATTTTCGCCACATCGCGAATAGTCGCCAGAAAAGCGTCAAGCTTATCACTGGTGCCGGCGAGTTGAACCGTATAAATAGAAGGCGTGACATCAATGATCTGCCCACGGAAGATCTCCGCGTTGCGTTTGACCTCTTCGCGGCCATACCCGCTGGCCTGGACTTTTACCAGCATAATCTCGCGCTCAACGTAAGCGCCCTGCCCAAGCTCATTTACACGCAACACATCCACCAGCTTGTGCAGTTGCTTTTCAATTTGCTCCAGAACCTTGGCATCCCCGACCGTCTGAATCGTCATTCGCGAAAGCGTAGGATCATCTGTCGGTGCCACTGTCAGACTTTCAATGTTATAGCCACGCTGGGCAAAAAGACCGATCACGCGTGATAACGCGCCCGATTCATTTTCCAGTAAAACAGACAATATCCGGCGCATAATCAGGTCCTCTCCGTTTTGCTCAACCACATTTCATCCATGCCACCGCCACGGATCTGCATCGGATAAACATGTTCACTACCGTCGACGGTCACATCGACAAAGACCAGGCGGTTATTTTTAACCTGCTCAAGCGCCTCAATCAGCTTCACTTCCAGCTCGTCCGGACGGGTTATATTGATCCCTACATGACCGTAAGCTTCGGCTACGCGTGCAAAATCGGGTAACGACTGCATATACGATTGTGAATGGCGGCCCGAATAGATCATATCCTGCCACTGCTTCACCATCCCCAAATAACGGTTGTTCAGGTTCAAAACCAGCACCGGAAGCTCATATTGCATTGCGGTAGACAACTCCTGAATATTCATCTGGATACTGCCGTCGCCCGTAACACAGATAACCGTTTCATCCGGGAGCGCCATTTTCACACCCAGCGCGGCAGGCAGACCAAAGCCCATCGTGCCCAGACCGCCGGAGTTTATCCAGCGACGCGGTTTATCAAAACGGTAATAGAGCGCCGCAAACATCTGATGTTGGCCAACATCCGAAGTGACGTAGGCGTCACCCTTCGTTAAATGCCAGATCGTTTCGATCACCGCCTGCGGTTTGATCTTCTCACTTTGCGTGTCGTATTTCAGGCACTGGCGGGCACGCCATTGCTCAATCTGCAACCACCAATCGCGAATATCGTCCAGGGGTTGGTGAAACTCTTCTTGCCCCAATAACTCCAGCATCTGCTCGAGCACCAGCCGGGCATCCCCAACAATCGGCACATCCGCCTGTACGGTCTTCGAAATCGATGTCGGGTCAATATCAATATGTAGAACCGTGGCATTCGGGCAGTACTTCGCCAGATTGTTGGTTGTACGGTCATCAAAGCGCACCCCAACGGCAAAGATCACATCCGAGTGATGCATGGTCATGTTGGCTTCGTAGGTACCGTGCATACCCAACATACCCAACGCCTGACGATGCGATGCCGGAAACGCCCCCAGCCCCATGAGCGAGGAGACCACAGGAAGATTCAATTTCTCTGCCAGCGTACGCAGTTGCGGTTCACAAGCAGACGTGATCGCACCACCGCCCACATAGACAACGGGATGTTTCGCCGCTACCAGCGTTTGCAAAGCGCGTTTGATTTGCCCTTTATGACCGTGAGTTGTCGGATTATAGGATCGCATACTCACCGAATCCGGCCATACATAAGGAAGTTTATTCGCAGGATTGAGAATATCTTTCGGTAAATCGACGACGACCGGGCCAGGACGACCACTGGAAGCAAGCCAGAATGCTTTTTTCAGCACGCCAGGAATGTCTTCGGTCTGTTTTACCAGGAAACTATGTTTTACCACCGGGCGGGATATCCCCACCATGTCACATTCCTGGAAAGCATCATAGCCGATGAGGGAGGTCGCAACCTGCCCTGAAAGAACAACCAACGGAATCGAGTCCATATAGGCTGTTGCAATCCCGGTGATGGCATTCGTGGCTCCTGGCCCGGAGGTGACGAGCACAACGCCAACTTCACCGGTCGCCCTTGCCAGACCATCAGCCATATGCACAGCAGCCTGCTCATGGCGCACCAGGACATGATCGATTCCACCGACTGTATGTAGCGCATCGTAAATATCGAGGACCGCGCCCCCAGGATAACCGAATACTTGCTTCACGCCCTGATCGATAAGCGATCGGACGACCATCTCGGCTCCAGACAACATCTCCATGGTTTGCCTCCAGGCTTGGGTTTGGCGACTGACGACAGAACGCATTTCCGTCTTGTCGCTCTGTTCAGTACAGGAAGTCCCTGCATTCTGATTATGAATGGCAGTTACCATAACCGCTGAAAATCTGGCAGGCAATTAGCAAACGATTCACCTCACCTTGCCCCAAAAGAGGAAAAATAAGGTTAACAGGCGGGAATTGGTGAAATTGTCTGTAATAAGCAAAGACGATGACAATTCATCATTCGAATCACTTCCTGCTCAGTAATTCATGCATTTTTACGGCGCGATTTGATGCGCCAGAAAAATTTCTCAGCATAAAATTTCGCGCCAGGATGGCCAAACAGAAGAAATCAGCCATCGGCACCCCCATTACATTGGCTGCTTTTTTAACGGCGACAAACCGAGACCAGTAACTCTTCCATCCACTGGTGGCCTTTATCCCGTCCCGCCGCTTCATGCCATGAAAGATAACAGGTACGGCTATTCAGTTTTAACGGTAAAGGTAAAACCTGGAGTTCTAATTTTCCGGCAAACTCTTCGGCTAACCAACGCGGGGCAATTGCCACAAGTTGCGTTTGAGAAACCACATTGAGCACACTCGTCAATGCCATTCCCTGATAAGCAACACAGGTTTGTTTATCAGTCGTGTCATACCACGGCTGGCTAAATGATGCATAACGATCCAGTGCAACCACTGCGTGCTGTTCACAGTAAATATCACTTTCACGAAGTGGCCCATTAATACGCGGGTGTTTTTTACTGGCTACCAGCACCATCTCATCTTTAAACAACGGCACGCATGAGAATTCTGGTCGACGGAATTCATCGTAGCCGATGACAAACTCTATTTCCTGGTAACGAAGTTGGTGATCTGTATTTTGATTCAATGATGATTTAAAGACCAGGTTAATATTCGGTGCAACCTCATTCACGCTATTGTAGATAACAGAAGTAAGGAGGTTATCGAGCGGACTGCATACGCAGAGATTAAAAATGCGTTCGCTGGTTACGGGTTCAAAACCCGATCCCGGTAGCTCATTTTGCACGAGTTGTAACGCCTGCCGAACCGAACCAAACAGTTGGAAAGCGCGGGCCGTAGGCTGTATTCCTCGGCCATAGCGCACGAAGAGTTCGTCATTAAACATGACTTTAAGCCTGGCCAGGGCATTGCTCACCGCTGGTTGCGACATTCCTAAAGAATGAGCCGCCCGCGTGATATTTTGTTCCTGCATAACCGCATCAAAAATAGTTAACAAATTAAGATCAACTTTGCGTAGTTGCGGTTTTGTTACCTCATTAACATGAGTACTTTCAACTTTTTCTTCTGACATGTCCTTCTCCGATATCAAGCTAAATTCCATTTATCCCGGCAGTAATAACCTAAAGAAATATGATTTATCACGCATATAAGATAAGGAAAAGAGGAATTCAACAAAATAGGAATATATAAAGATAATTTAACACCGGGATTTTGCTATCCCTGTAAAAAGCATTAAATCATATGTTCCCGTTCAAATGAAACGGCAGACCAGAATCAAAACATAAATGGCGTGAATGTACAATACACCCTCACTAAGCAATAAATGCTCTCCAACAAAAATATTTCAATATCGCGAACAATATAATTTAACTTAATTTTATCATTTTTTTGTATTGATTAAGAAAACCGATAACCTCAATAAATTAATCACGATTTATCATTGGGATAGTAAGGCGGCTTCAAAAATGTATAAATATAACCAACTGCAAAGAAATGTTCATGAAATGCACAAACAACGTCAAGTATGAAATAGCACTAATACCTTATTTTGCATTTTCATGGAATTACAGCACGATTAACTAAAATAAAATCCGCTACCAAATCCGTTTTCACACCCTTTTACGGGGCCAGGTGTTGACTTTGATTTCTGGATCCAGTACCACTAATGGCATATCGCATTTAATCGCATTCATCTGGAGCATGGTTAATGATTCGCAATGTTCGCTTCCTCGGTCTACTACTACTAAACGCATCCCATGTGCGCGGTAGACCGGTGGGCGACACTCAGCGTTGAGTCATCCTCCAGTTACACTAAGAACCCGCGCCTTGGCGCGGGTTTTTTTATGCTCGTAGCAAGGCGACCGAAGAGAGATAAGGACCAAACCATGAGCCAGCAAGTCGTTATTTTTGATACAACCTTACGTGATGGTGAACAGGCATTACAGGCAAGCCTGAGTGTGAAAGAGAAGCTGCAGATCGCTCTGGCGCTGGAACGTATGGGTGTTGACGTCATGGAGGTCGGCTTTCCGGTCTCTTCTCCGGGCGATTTCGAATCCGTACAGACTATCGCGCGTCAGGTTAAAAACAGCCGTGTTTGTGCGCTGGCACGCTGTGTCGAGAAAGATATTGATGTAGCGGCTGAGTCACTGAAAGTTGCCGAAGCATTCCGTATCCATACTTTTATTGCCACTTCCCCCATGCACATCGCTACTAAGCTGCGCAGCACGCTGGACGAAGTGATTGAACGCGCCATTTATATGATTAAGCGCGCCCGTAACTACACCGACGATGTTGAATTCTCTTGCGAAGACGCAGGCCGTACTCCAATTGCTGACCTGGCGCGTGTGGTTGAAGCCGCCATCAACGCGGGTGCGAAAACCATTAATATTCCGGACACCGTTGGCTACACCATGCCGTTCGAATTCGCCAATATCATCACTGGCCTGTATGAACACGTACCAAATATCGATAAAGCCATTATCTCCGTCCATACCCACGATGATTTAGGTCTGGCTGTCGGCAACGCCATTGCCGCTGTCCATGCTGGCGCACGCCAGGTTGAAGGGGCGATGAACGGCATCGGTGAGCGCGCAGGAAACTGTTCGCTGGAAGAGGTCATCATGGCCATCAAAGTGCGCAAAGACATCATGAATGTGCACACCGGCATTAATCATCACGAAATCTGGCGCACCAGCCAGACTGTCAGCCAGATTTGCAACATGCCAATCCCGGCGAACAAAGCCATTGTCGGCACCGGTGCCTTTGCTCACTCCTCCGGTATCCACCAGGATGGCGTGCTGAAAAACCGTGAAAACTACGAAATCATGACCCCGGAATCCATCGGTCTGAACCAGGTACAGTTGAACCTGACATCCCGTTCTGGCCGCGCGGCGGTGAAACACCGTATGGAAGAGATGGGCTATAAAGATACTGACTACAACATGGATCACCTGTACGACGCGTTCCTGAAACTGGCAGACAAAAAAGGCCAGGTCTTCGATTACGATCTGGAAGCGCTGGCGTTCATCAATAAACAGCAGGAAGAGCCGGAACATTTCCGCCTGGATTACTTTAGCGTGCAGTCCGGCTCCAGCGATATCGCTACCGCCTCCGTGAAGCTGGCCTGTGGCGAAGAAACGAAAGCAGAAGCCGCCAACGGCAACGGCCCGGTAGACGCTGTTTATCAGGCGATTAACCGCATCACCGGTTATGACATTGAGCTGGTTAAATATGATCTCAATGCTAAAGGTCAGGGCAAAGACGCGCTGGGACAGGTGGACATCGTCGTCACTTACAACGGGCGTCGTTTCCATGGTGTGGGTCTGGCAACTGATATCGTGGAGTCCTCTGCCAAAGCGATGGTACACGTGCTGAACAACATCTGGCGCGCCGCAGAAGTCGAAAAAGAATTGCAACGCAAAGCTCAAAATAAAGAAAACAACAAGGAAACCGTGTGATGTCGAAGAATTACCATATTGCCGTGTTGCCGGGTGACGGCATTGGCCCCGAAGTCATGGCGCAAGCCTTAAAAGTACTGGACGCCGTTCGTAGCCGTTTCGAAATGCGTATTACCACCAGCCACTATGATGTGGGCGGCATCGCAATTGACCGCCATGGCAATCCGCTGCCGCAGGCAACCGTGGAAGGCTGCGAGCAGGCAGACGCTATCCTGTTTGGCTCCGTAGGCGGTCCGAAATGGGAAAACCTGCCGCCAGCACAGCAACCGGAGCGTGGTGCTCTGTTGCCGCTGCGCAAACATTTCAAATTATTCAGCAACCTGCGTCCGGCTAAACTGTACCAGGGGCTGGAAGAGTTCTGCCCGCTGCGTGCCGATATCTCCGCTAACGGCTTTGACATTCTCTGCGTGCGCGAGCTGACCGGCGGTATTTACTTCGGTCAGCCAAAAGGCCGTGAAGGCAGCGGGCAGCACGAGAAAGCGTTTGATACCGAGGTTTATCACCGTTTTGAGATTGAACGTATTGCGCGTATCGCGTTTGAATCTGCGCGTAAACGCCGTAAAAAAGTGCATTCTATTGATAAAGCGAACGTACTGCAGACCTCTCTGCTGTGGCGTGAAATCGTCAACGAAGTGGCACAGGAATACCCGGACGTCGAGCTGGCGCATATGTATATCGACAACGCCACCATGCAGTTGATTAAAGACCCGTCCCAGTTTGACGTGTTGCTGTGTTCCAACCTGTTCGGCGACATCCTCTCTGATGAGTGTGCGATGATCACGGGTTCAATGGGCATGCTGCCATCTGCCAGCCTGAATGAACAAGGTTTTGGTCTGTACGAACCGGCTGGCGGCTCTGCGCCGGATATCGCGGGCAAAAATATTGCGAACCCGATAGCCCAAATTCTTTCTCTCGCACTGCTGTTGCGTTACAGCCTGGATGCCGACGACGCGGCAACCGCCATTGAAAGCGCCATCAACCGCGCATTAGAAGAAGGTGTGCGTACCGGTGATTTAGCCCGTGGCGCCGCAGCTGTTAGCACCGATGAGATGGGTGACATCATCACCCGTTATATCGCAGAAGGGGTGTAATCATGGCCAGGACGTTGTACGAAAAATTGTTTGATGCGCATGTTGTGTACGAAGCGCCGAACGAAACTCCATTGTTGTATATCGACCGCCATCTGGTGCACGAAGTCACTTCGCCACAGGCGTTTGACGGCCTGCGCGCGCATAATCGCCCGGTGCGTCAGCCGGGCAAGACCTTTGCGACCATGGATCATAACGTTTCCACGCAGACCAAAGACATCAATGCCTCCGGTGAGATGGCGCGTATTCAGATGCAGGAACTGATCAAGAACTGCAAAGAGTTCGGCGTTGAATTGTATGACCTGAATCACCCGTATCAGGGTATCGTGCACGTGATGGGGCCTGAACAGGGTGTCACCCTGCCTGGCATGACCATCGTCTGCGGCGACTCCCACACGGCCACCCACGGCGCGTTTGGTGCCCTGGCGTTCGGGATCGGTACCTCCGAAGTTGAGCACGTGCTGGCGACGCAGACCCTGAAACAGGGTCGCGCAAAGACCATGAAAATTGAAGTGAAAGGCAAAGCGTCGGCAGGTATTACTGCTAAAGATATTGTACTGGCGATTATCGGCAAAACCGGCAGCGCGGGCGGTACCGGGCACGTAGTCGAATTCTGTGGCGAGGCGATTCAGGCGCTGAGCATGGAGGGCCGTATGACCCTGTGCAATATGGCTATCGAAATGGGTGCCAAAGCGGGCCTGGTCGCGCCGGATGAAACGACCTTCAACTATGTGAAAGGTCGTTTGCATGCGCCGAAAGGCAAAGACTATGACGATGCGGTGGAGTACTGGAAGACATTGAAAACCGACGACGGCGCGACGTTCGATACGGTTGTGACGCTGCAAGCCGAAGATATTGCCCCTCAGGTCACCTGGGGGACTAATCCGGGTCAGGTCATCTCCGTTAATGACATCATTCCGGACCCGGCCTCCTTCGCCGATCCGGTTGAGCGTGCCTCAGCAGAGAAAGCGCTGGCCTATATGGGCCTGCAGCCAGGTGTACCTCTGACCTCCGTCGCCATCGATAAAGTCTTTATCGGCTCCTGCACCAACTCACGTATTGAAGATTTGCGCGCCGCAGCAGAGATTGCCAAAGGGCGCAAAGTTGCACCGGGCGTACAGGCGCTGGTGGTTCCAGGCTCTGGCCCGGTGAAAGCGCAGGCCGAAGCCGAAGGGCTGGACAAGATCTTTATTGAAGCCGGTTTCGAATGGCGTTTACCAGGCTGTTCTATGTGCCTGGCAATGAACAATGACCGCCTGAATCCGGGCGAACGTTGCGCATCCACCAGTAACCGTAACTTTGAAGGTCGCCAGGGGCGCGGTGGTCGTACGCACCTGGTCAGTCCGGCAATGGCAGCCGCGGCTGCGGTAACCGGTCATTTCGCTGATATTCGCAGCTTGTAAAAGGAGATAATCATGGCAGAGAAATATACACAGCATACAGGCCTGGTTGTCCCACTGGATGCCGCTAATGTCGATACCGACGCCATCATTCCAAAACAGTTTTTGCAGAAGGTCACGCGTACCGGCTTTGGCGCGCATCTGTTTAATGACTGGCGGTTCCTGGATGATAAAGGGGAAGTACCGAACCCGGAATTCGTCCTGAACTTCCCGGAATATAAAGGCGCCTCTATTTTGCTGGCGCGTGAAAACTTCGGTTGCGGCTCATCACGCGAACATGCCCCCTGGGCATTGACAGACTATGGCTTTAGAACCGTTATCGCCCCAAGTTTCGCAGACATTTTCTACGGCAACAGCTTCAATAATCAGTTGCTGCCTGTGAAGCTGAGCGATGAAGAAGTGGATGAACTGTTCAAACTGGTCCAGGCCAATCCGGGCATCTCGTTCGAGGTGGACCTGGAGGCGCAGGTAGTGAAAGCCGGGGGGAAATCGTACCCGTTTGTTATTGATGCGTTCCGACGCCACTGCATGCTGAACGGTCTCGACAGTATTGGCCTGACTCTGCAGCATGAAAATGCCATCTCCAGCTACGAAAACAAGCAGCCCGCGTTTATGAAATAAACCTGTCTGCTGCTCTGGTGCCCGGTTTTTCACCGGGCCTTTTACGTTTTATTTTGTGATTATCATCACAAAAACCACCATTTCTCTCTATCATTCACACAGATATTTGAAGTTTTAAAATTTAATTATCTACTGTATCGTTCTTATTCTGTGCAGTTCCTCTCGCTTTTTTGTATAAACCCGGCAACACAAGTAAAAATACAGCTCAATTATTTAATATAAGAATACAAGCATGTGAAAAAACGGTTAATTGCATAGAAAGACACTATGGTTTCATGCAAAAAAAAGCATTATTTTTCCTCTTCCCCCCTCGTTATCTTTCCCACAGAGACATTCTAACTTTGGATATATCAGGGCCTCCGCATGTCGGCCTCCTGGATTTCCCGTGGAGAGAGCAAATGAGCCACTACCAACACCTTTTCACCCCGCTAACTATTAACGGGATGACGATAAAAAACCGGATCATCATGCCGCCAATGGGCACCAACCTGGCAAGCCTGAACGGTGAAGTCTCTCAGGAACAGTTGGAGTACTATGAACTGCGGGCAAAAGGGGGCACAGGCTTAATTACGATTGAGAATATTTGTATCGACTTCCCGTTCGCCTCAAATGGCACAACACAGCTGCGTATCGATAACGATCAATATATTCCTGGGCTATTCAAATTAACCGAGACGCTGCATAAACACGGAGCCTGCGTCTCTATTCAGCTAAATCATGCGGGTGCTTCTGCTTATGCTTATCGCCTGAATGGCGAACAACCGCTCTCCTCTTCGAATATACCGTCGAAAAAGAACGGTAATATTCCTCGCCCTATGACACATGACGAAATATATCATGCGGTTAATAAATTTGGTGAAGCTGCAGAACGTGTAAAACGTGCGGGTTTTGATAGTGTGGAAATTCACGCAGGCCACTCTTATTTAATAAGCCAGTTCTTATCGCCACTGTTTAATAAACGTACCGATGAATTTGGCGGCTCCCCGGAAAACCGCGCCAGAATATTAACGCTGGTGGTTGATAAAGTGCGCGCCAGCGTAGGTCCTCGCTTCCCGATTAGCCTGCGTTTCAGTGCCGATGATTTCCTTAAGGGCGGCAACACGCTGGAGGATACGCTGCGTATGCTGGCACTTTGCCAGGATAAGGTCGACATTCTCAATGTTTCCGCCGCGCAAAACGACAATCTGAATCTGCAAATTGATCAGATGTCACTGGAAGATGGCTGGAAGCGTTATCTCTCCCGCGCCGTACGCGATAAGTTTAATAAACCGACTGTTATTGCTGGCAATATTCGCTCACCGAAAGTGGCCGAAGACATTATCGCAACGGGCGATGCAGACCTGATTGCTATTGGCCGTGGCCTGATTGCCGAACCGGAATGGGTGCAAAAGGTCCAGAGCGGCAATGAACGCCTGATGCGCAAATGCATCTCCTGCAATATCGGCTGCGCCGACCACCGTATCGCGCGCTCTCGTCCGCTACGTTGCTCCATCAATCCGGACATTATTCATGGCGACGCTTATAAACTGCGCAGGGTGAATCGCGACACCCGTGTTGTGGTTATCGGTGCGGGAACCGCAGGTATGGAAGCAGCATGCACCGCCGCAGAAGTCGGTTGCCATACCTGGTTGTTGGAGAAGAAAAACAGCCTCGGCGGACTGGCCTCTGAAATCTCGCGCCTGCCGGAGAAAAAGCGTATCGCCGACTTCCCGCAATTTATGAAAAACAGGATGGCCGGTTTAGACAATTTAATGCTGCAGGTTGGTCAGAAGGCCACTGTTGAGCACATTGCCGGGCTACGGCCGAACCTGATTGTCAACGCCACGGGCTCGACACCGCTGCTGCCGCCGATTAACGGACTGAAAGAGTACATTGATGTTGAGGGCGGCCGCGTCTTCTCCATTATCGGCATGATTCAGCACCTGGAGCAATTTGCGAATGTTGAAGGAAAACGCATCGCCGTTGTCGGCGGTGGTGCTGTTGGCCTGGATGTTATCGAATATTTCTCTGCACGCGGTGCTACTACCGTGCTGATTGAGATGCAGGAAGGTCCAGGACGCGATCTGGATATCATTACTAAAAATGCCATGTTGACCATGTTGGATGAGCACCACGTGGAACAGCACATGCAGACACAACTCATCGCCGTTCACCCCACACACTTTAGCGTCAAGAAAGCCGATCACGCTTGCGACATTCCTTTTGACTACGGCTTTGTGTGCCTGGGAATGCGCGCCAACACCAGCGGTCTCAATGAAATTGAGCAATGGGCCAGAGCCAATAACGTAAAAATAATGAACATCGGCGACAGCCTGATGGCCCGGCGAATCATTGATGGCGTGCGCGAAGGGCGCAACGTGCTGGACACCCTTGAGGATATGGGTGCTCTGGGCAACCGCGAATCAACCAAAATTCCACTTCTAACATATTAAGGACTTTATCATGGCTGAACGTATTACGGGTCACACTGAGCTGATTGGGCTGATTGCAACGCCGATTCGCCATAGCATGTCGCCGACAATGCATAACGAAGCCTTTGCGCATCTGGGTCTGGATTATGTCTACCTGGCATTTGAAGTAGACAACCAGGAGCTGAAAGATGTTGTACAGGGTTTCCGGGCGCTTAAACTGCGCGGGTTTAATGTCTCCATGCCGAACAAAACCGCCATTTGCCAATACCTGGACAAACTTTCCCCGGCGGCAGAGCTGGTCGGTGCGGTGAATACCGTGGTTAATGACAATGGCGTACTGACGGGTCATATCACCGACGGTACCGGTTATATGCGCGCACTGGCTGAAGAAGGTATTGATATCATCGGCAAGAAAATGACGGTCCTGGGTGCGGGTGGTGCGGCAACGGCACTCTGCGTTCAGGCAGCACTGGATGGCGTAAAAGCGATCTCTATTTTCAACCAGAAAGATAAATTTTTCGCCAATGCGGAGCAAACTGTCGCCAAGATCCGCAATAACACCAACTGTGAAATTCATCTGTACGATCTGGCCGATCACGACAAACTGCGTCAGGAAATCGATAGCAGTGTGATCCTCACCAACGCTACCGGTGTGGGTATGAAACCGTTTGAAGGTCAGATGCTGCTGCCGAACGACAGCTTCCTGCGCCCTGACCTGATCGTCTCTGACGTGATTTATAACCCGCGCAAAACCCACCTGTTGCAAGTGGCTGAGAAGAAAGGCTGCCGCACACTCAACGGCCTGGGAATGATGCTCTGGCAAGGGGCGAAAGCCTTTGAAATCTGGACAGGTAAAGAGATGCCGGTCGATTACGTCAAAAATATCCTTTTTTAAGGGTAAACATGATGAAAAATAAATATGTCCCAACTGCGGCCGGGCTGTACCTCAACTATTTGATCCATGGCATGGGGGTACTATTAATTACCCTCAACATGGCGAATTTACAGGAACAGTGGGGAACAGACAGAGCCGGCGTTTCGATTGTTATTTCGTCCTTAGGTATCGGCAAACTCGCCACCATCGTGACGGGTTTTCTGTCCGATCGCTACGGACGTAAGCCTTTTATCTATCTGGGTATTCTGAGCTATTTGCTGTTTTTCTTAGGCATTTTGCTGACCAAAAATATCTATGTTGCCTATTTCTTTGGCATCCTGGCTGGTCTGGCGAACAGCTTCCTCGACTCCGGGACCTACCCGGCGCTGATGGAATCTTTCCCGAACTCAGCAAGCCGTGCGAATGTATTAATCAAAGCGTTTGTCTCGGCCGGGCAATTCCTGCTGCCCTTCATTATTAGCCTGTTGATTTGGGCGAATCTGTGGTTTGGCTGGTCATTTATCATTGCGGCCGTGTTGATGGTTATTAGCGCCATCTATTTGATCAAAATGCCCTTCCCTGACTACGGGGCCAAAAAAGAGACCGCAGAGAAACCTGGTACAGCGACAACAACGCAGTCAGATGCCGGTACCATGGATATGCTGGTGTTCACGCTGTATGGCTATATAGGCATGGCGACCTTTTACCTGGTCAGTCAGTGGCTGGCGCAGTACGGCCAGTTCGTTGCGGGTATTCCCTACGAATCAGCAATCAAGTTACTGAGTATCTACACGGCGGGCTCGTTGACCTGTGTGTTTGTCACCGCGACCTTTGTGAAAAACGTCATTAACTCTGCCGTTGCGATGATTCTCTACACCGGCATCTCGATGATCTCGTTGTTGATTGTTTGCATGTTCCCGACGCCGATGATTGTCACCGGTTTTGCTTTCGTGATCGGTTTCTCAGCCGCAGGCGGGGTATTGCAGTTGGGTGCAACCATCATGGCAATGAGTTTCCCGCAAGGGAAAGGTAAAGCCACCGGGATCTTCTACACCGCCGGCAGTATTGCCAGCTTCACGATCCCGTTGATCACGGCGAAACTGTCCAAAATCAGCATCGCCAGCATTATGTGGTTTGATTTGATTATCGCCATAATCGGCTTTGTGATTGCGCTGTACATCGGTTATCGTCAGTTTCAGGCTCGCACTGCCCAAAAAACGGTCCGCGCAACCGCCACAGCCTGACGGTTCGGCGAGAATATTATGGATACCAACATGACTAAAGCAGTAACGGTTAAAAACATCACCTTTCAGGAAGGGAGCACGCTTATCTGTGTGCCGCTGATCGGCAAAACGCTCGACGAACTGAAAGCAAATGCCCGAATTCTGGCCACCGCAGGTGCCGATCTTATCGAATGGCGTGTCGACCACTTTACGCAAGTTCGCGAACCGCAGCTTGTGCAACAGGCGCTGAGCGACATTCGTCAGATTCTGGCTGATATTCCGCTGTTATTTACCTTCCGCAGCAAAAAAGAAGGTGGCGAAACAGAAATCAGCGACGAGGCCTATTTCGAGCTTAATCGTCAGGCAGCCATCAGCGGTCTGGCCGATCTTATTGATATTGAGCTGTTCAACGATGAAGCGCATATTCGTGCGGTAATCAATGCAGCCCATGGTGCCGGTGTCAAAGTCATCATGAGTAATCATGATTTCCACAAAACACCTGCCCAGGAAGATATCATCTATCGTCTTCGCCGCATGCAGGAGCTGGGCGCAGATCTGCCAAAGATCGCGGTTATGCCGCAAACGCCGCAGGATGTGCTGACACTGCTCTCCGCCACGCTGACCATGAAAGAGAAATATGCGACACGCCCCATTATTACCATGTCGATGGCAAAAATGGGTGGCGTCAGCCGTGTAACGGGTCGCCTGTTTGGTTCAGCGATGACGTTCGGTACCGTAGGCCAGGCCTCGGCACCAGGGCAGATCGCCATCAAAGAACTGCGTGAAATGATGGATATTCTGTACTAAACCAAGAAAACCCGGAGCCAGTCTCCGGGTTCTTATTAGCGCTTTTGCTGACTGTCATCAATAATAAAGTTTCTAAAGGATTGAATCGCTGGTGAAAGCACGCGATCTTTCATGGTCGCCAGGTAGATATAACGCGGCGGGATCTTATTTTTAATCGCCAGAATATGGACGTTATAATACGAGAGTGCAGAAATTCTTGGCATGATCGCAATACCGTAATCAATACTGACCAGCCCCGCCATCGCCGTATCCTCATCAACATAACAGGCGATATCTGGTACCAGTTTTTGCTGCATAAAGACATTATCAATAAACGGACGTAAGCCGCTGTTTTCCGAAAAGTAAACATACGGATAATGAATCGTCTCCACAAGATCCACTTCATGTTGATACAAGCGCGCCAGTGGATGATCCTTCGCGGTGACGACGACCAATTCCTGCTGAATAATAGGGATAAAATCAATATCCGGTTCATCCGGGATATATGAGCAAATCGTTAAGTCGCTCTTGCCAGCTTTCAGCTCCTGCAATAAAGTCAGCGACGTCCCCTGAGTAAAGGAGAAGGTGACATTATGTCGTTCAGGAAGCGTAGAATATTTGTGAATTAGCTGCGGGACAACATATTCACCCATTGTATATATAAAGGCAATGCGAATATTCTCCTTATTTTCCAGTCCACTTTTCTGCAAAGTCATCCGGCCATTTTCCAGCGACGTTAGCGCATCTTCGACATAGGGAAGAAAGCGTTTTCCGTTTTGCGTAATTTCGACATTCCGACCTTTTCTGGCAAACAAGGATACACCAAGCTCCTTCTCTAACTCAGAGATAGCGTGGCTTAGGGAGGGTTGAGTGATGAAGAGACTGGAGGCCGCCTCCGTGTAGTGCTCCGTTTCCGATAAACGCTTAAAATAATAAAGTTGCTTTAGGTTCATTATTTTTGACCGTATAATATAAGTTTAAAGATATTGCATTGAATATAGCACAGCAGCGGTCATCCCCTGTGGGTAAAACATGAATTCTTGGGCAATATCAAATATTCATATGATGCGGTGAATAATATGTTAAGCGTTAGTTTATAGCGTGAAAATAAAGAGCAGGAAGATAAAGTATTTCTGCATATTAAGGGATATGCAAAAATATTTTAAATATTAAAGGAAACTACTATGAGGACAAGTATCAGCCAGGAAAGTGCTGTGCCTTTAGCAGGCCAACAAAAGCGAACCAAAGCGCGAATTGTAATTTTATTGTTATTATCTATCGGTACGATGATCAATTATCTGGATCGGACTATCTTAGGTATTGTCGCTCCGGCACTCAGCACTGAGATCCATATTGATCCCGCCATGATGGGTATTGTGTTCTCGGCCTTTGCCTGGACCTACGCGCTGGCACAAATCCCCGGAGGCATGTTTTTAGATCGCTTCGGAAACAAAATAACCTACGCCCTTTCTATCTTTTTCTGGTCGGCTTTTACCTTACTGCAAAGTTTTTCAGTGGGCTTAAAATCTCTACTGCTATTTCGTTTAGGCCTGGGGATCAGTGAAGCCCCCTGTTTCCCGGTTAACAGTCGCGTCGTAGGAACATGGTTTCCACAGCATGAACGCGCCCGGGCAACGGCAACCTACACTGTCGGAGAATATATTGGCCTGGCCGCTTTCTCGCCGATTTTATTTTTAATCCTTGAGCACCACGGCTGGAGAACATTATTTTTCATCACCGGCGCACTCGGTATAGCCTTTACGTTTGTATGGTGGAAGTTTTATAAAGAGCCCCACGAATCAACAACGGCAAATAAAGAAGAGCTGGAATACATTGGAGTCGGAAATAAAGAAAAAGGCAGTGAAAACATCCCTTTTAACTGGCCGGACGCCAAAAAACTGCTGTGTTGCCGACAGGTCATTGGCGCCAGCTTAGGGCAATTTGCAGGTAACACCACGCTGGTGTTCTTTCTGACATGGTTTCCCACTTATCTTGCCCACGAGCGGCATCTCCCGTGGCTGCACGTCGGTTTTTTTGCGACCTGGCCGTTTCTCTCGGCGGCGGTAGGCATCATTTTTGGCGGATGGATTTCCGATAAATTATTGAAGAAAACCGCATCGGTAAATATCAGCAGAAAGCTGCCGATCATTTCCGGCCTGCTGCTCTCCAGTTGTATTATCACAGCAAACTGGGTATCGAATAACACGCTGGTGATCGTGATTATGTCGATTGCCTTTTTCGGCCAGGGCATGGTCGGACTAGGCTGGACGTTAATTTCCGATATTGCGCCGAAAAATATGGCGGGGCTGACAGGTGGAATCTTTAACTTCTGCGCTAATATGGCGTCCATTATTACGCCGCTGATCATAGGGTTTATTATTTCCGGTACCGGGAATTTCTTCTACGCGCTTATCTATATTGGTCTGACAGCGCTGATTGGCGTTGTCGCTTATATTTTTATCATTGGCGATATCAAACGCATTGTACTGAAATAACCCACCGCTCCCGGCAACCGTCAGCCGGGAGCGTTTTTCGCCTCAGACGTCTTTGACCCGGCTGGTCAGAAAAAGCGTCACCAGCGAAAGCACCGCTATCACCCAGTACACCTTCGCATGGCCGAAGCTTTGTGCCAGCGCGCCCTGTATCACCCCGGCGAGGATCACCCCCGTAGAGATACTGTTAGTGAACAGCGTCGTTGCGGACCCGGCGCGGCCTGGCATCAGATCCTGAAACCATAGCATGCCTATACCGGCAATAATCCCAATAAAGATAGCGTTAAAGAGCTGCAGACCAAGCAGAGCTTCACGGCTATGGAACATGATAAGCCCTACATAGAAGACCACGCCCGCCGCCACTGCGCTGACCATCATCCTGCGTTTACCAAAGCGCTTAACGTAGTAACCTGCCAGGATCATTGCCGGGATCTCAAGCCCCGCGGCCGTTCCCATTAATACGCCCGCCAGACTGTCCGGTAACCCCAGCTCGCTGCTGATCCACAGCGGCATATCAATGATGTACATCGTGTTGCAGGTCCACATCATCGTCGAGGCGATAAACAACATACGGACGTTCTTATTGCCCCAGCCACTGACTTCTGTAACAGCAATATCCGCAGGCTGTTCAATTCGCTTCACAGAGGGCAACCAGAGCGCCACCAGTACCAGGCTGATTACGAAGATACCAGCGGCAATCGAGTACATGGCGGTAAAGCCATAGTTGAGTGCCAGCATGAAGGCCATCGGCGGGCCAATAACCCATGCCACCGAAATTTGCGCACGCATGATCGAGCTGAACATCACCACTTCACGCGCCGAACTGTCTGCGTATTCCCGCGCCAGCGCGAAAAGCTGCGGCATAGCAGTACTGGCAAGCGACGCCAGCATCACGCCACAGGTGATTAAGGTCAGATAATGTCGATTGAAAGCAAACAGAAGAGCATTACCCACCGCCATCAGGCAGCAAAACATAATCAATTTTTTCCGATCGCCCTGTTGGTCAGAGCGTTTTGCCAGCCCGAGGCTGACCAGGATCCCGGCAATGGCGTTAACGGTATAAAACAGTCCAACCCAAAACGGTTGCGCACCCACCTCGCGACTCAGAAACAGGCTCAGCGTTGGGGCCTGCAAAGCACCAGCAACACCGATCATAAACGCGACGATCATAAAAGCGATGAAGACCCCATTCAGGCGACGTCCCATCGTGACTAACCAGAGCATAAAGATCCCTTGCATGCGAAAGAAACGAAAAAAGCCAGCAGATAATAACTGCTGGCGTGGTGATTAGCACCAATACTCAGTCACACATGATGGACGCGTTTCAGGGTTTCGAGACCGGGATTGTCACTTCCCACTGCATTAATTCTTCGAGCATTTTCAGCCGCTGATTCGTACTCAAACGAAAAAGCCGGGACGCATTCTGCGTCGCACGAAAATACGCTAAGTAAAATTGCTGTGTAGACGATCTCTTCATAACCACCTCCTCGCTTCATCACGGAAGATTATTGGCTTAATATAGGGATAAATAAATTGCTGACTTTTCATCAGGAGTTCCCCTTTTATGCCATCAGGTCGCCTGCAACAACAGTTCATTCGTCTGTGGCAATGTTGCGACGGGAAATCTCAGGAGACTACGCTCAATGAATTGGCCGATCTGCTGAGCTGTTCGCGTCGCCATATGCGGACCCTGCTCAATACCATGCAAGAGCGCGGCTGGCTGACATGGGAGGCTGAAGCCGGTCGCGGCAAGCGTTCACGCCTGACTTTTCTTTATACCGGCCTTGCCTTACAGCAACAGCGGGCAGAGGATTTGCTGGAGCAGGATCGTATTGAGCAACTGGTTCAACTGGTGGGCGATAAGAGCGCCGTCCGCCAGATGCTGATCTCGCATTTGGGCCGCAGCTTCCGCCAGGGGCGGCATATTCTGCGGGTTTTGTACTACCGTCCTCTACGTAACCTACTGCCAGGCACCGCCCTGCGGCGCTCTGAAACCCACATGGCGCGGCAAATTTTTAGCGCTCTGACTCGCATAAATGAGGAAAATGGGGAACTGGAAGCCGATATCGCGCATCACTGGAAAGCGATCACGCCGTTCCACTGGCGTTTTTATTTGCGCCCCGGCATCCATTTTCACCATGGCCGTGAACTTGAGATGCGCGATGTTATTGCGTCCCTCGAACGAGTTTGCACGCTGCCGCTCTACTCGCATATCACCCAGGTTATCTCCCCGACGCCATGGACGCTGGATATTCATCTGTCACAGCCGGACAACTGGCTGCCCTGGCTGATGGGGCATGTACCCGCCATGATCCTGCCGCAGGAGTGGAACTCGATGGCCAACTTCGCCAGCCATCCGGTCGGCACCGGGCCTTATGCTGTCACCCGCAATAACAATAACCAACTGAAAATCCATGCGTTTGATGATTACTTTGGGTATCGCGCGCTTATTGATGAAGTTAATGTCTGGGTACTGCCGGAAATTGGTGATGAACCGAACGGCGGCCTGACCATCGACGGACCAACCGACGGTGAAAAAGCGGTCGAAAGCCGCCTTGAAGAGGGCTGTTATTATTTGCTCTTCGACGCACGCTCGCACCGGGGAGCAAACCAGGGGGTTCGCGACTGGATAAGCCAGGTGCTCTCCCCTACCCGGCTGCTCTATCACGCCGAAGAACATTATCAGCAGTACTGGTTCCCGGCGTACGGACTGCTACCGCGCTGGCACCATGCGCGACCAGCCAGTGGTGAAAAACCGGCGGGGCTGGAATCGCTCACGCTGACCTTCTACCGCGATCACAACGAGCATAAAGCCATTGCCAACACCATGAGCAAGCTACTGGCGCAACATGATATACGCCTGGAGATACAAGAGGTGGATTATGAAGAGTGGCACCGTGGCGATATCGTCAGTGATATCTGGCTTAATAGCGCCAACTTCACGCTGCCGCTCGATTTTTCTCTCTTCACGCATTTGTATGAAGTTCCGCTGATTCAACACTGCGTCCCGCTGGACTGGCAGGCCGATGCTGAGCGTTGGCGAGCCGGGAAAATGAATCTGGCCGTCTGGTGCCAGCAGTTACTGGAAAGCAAAGCCATGGTACCGCTGATTCACCACTGGCTGCGGATTCAGGGCCAGCGCAGTATGCGCGGTCTGCGTATGAACACCCTTGGCTGGTTTGACTTCAAATCCGCATGGTTCGCCCCGCCGGACCCGTAATCACTGAGATTCCGGCTCTTCCTGCTGAATGATGAAGGGGCGCTTTCAGAAAACTTACAAAATCATTACAATGGCGCGGTGCTCAACGGGGTGCTGCGCCAAAAGCGTGTGCTGAGAAAATACCCGTCGAACCTGATCCGGATAACGCCGGCGAAGGGATTTGAGGCTATCGCTTAAATCCTCTTTGCCACCCATTTTTGAGGTGCAAAGTGCTTAAAAAAGTTCTGCCATTCCTGCTGCTTGCCGCAGCCCCTGCTTTCGCGAAACCGACCCTGACCGTTTACACCTACGACTCCTTCTCTGCGGAATGGGGACCGGGGCCAGCGGTAAAAAAAGCCTTCGAAGCCGACTGCAACTGCGAACTGAAATTTGTCGCGCTGGAAGATGGCGTATCGCTGCTTAACCGCCTGCGTATGGAAGGTAAAAACAGCAAAGCGGACGTGGTGCTGGGGCTGGATAACAACCTGCTTGAAGCCGCCACGCAGACCAAACTGTTCGCCAAAAGCGGTATTTCACCCGACGCCGTTAGCGTGCCTGGCGGCTGGAAAAACGACACCTTCGTTCCCTTCGACTACGGCTGGTTCGCGTTCGTTTATGACAAAAATAAACTGCAAAATCCGCCAAAGAGCCTGAAAGAGCTGGTAGAAAGCTCGCAGAAATGGCGTGTGATTTATGAAGATCCGCGTACCAGCACACCAGGTCTCGGCCTGCTGCTGTGGATGCAGAAAGTGTACGGCGATAAAGCCCCGGAAGCCTGGCAAAAACTGGCAGCCAAAACCGTGACGGTCACCAAAGGCTGGAGCGAAGCGTACGGTCTGTTCCTGAAAGGGGAAGGCGACCTGGTGCTGAGCTATACCACCTCTCCGGCCTATCACATCATTGAAGAGAAGAAAGACAACTATGCAGCCGCAGCATTTACCGAAGGCCACTATCTGCAAGTTGAAGTCGCTGCCCGAACCGCCGCCAGCAAACAGCCGGAACTGGCAGAGAAGTTCCTGAAATTTATGGTCTCTCCGGCATTCCAGAATGCCATCCCGACCGGCAACTGGATGTACCCGGTCAGCAATGTCTCGCTGCCCGCCGCATTCGATACATTGGTGAAGCCGCAAACCTCGCTGGAATATAGCCCGCAAGACGTCGCAACCCAGCGCAGCGAATGGATTAACGCATGGCAACGCGCCGTCAGCCGCTAATCTTCGGCTGGCTGGTTCCCGGACTGGCCGCCGCCGCCCTGATGGTGGCGGTTGCCTTCTCCGCGTTTCTCGCGCTCTGGCAAAACGCTCCCGCGGCCGATCTGGCGGCACTCCTGCACGATAGCTATCTGTGGCACGTGGTGCGTTTCTCTTTCTGGCAGGCCTTTCTGTCGGCGTTGCTCTCCGTCGCACCGGCTATCTTTCTCGCTCGCGCGTTCTACCGGCGACGCTTCCCTGGCCGTCTTGCCCTGCTGCGCTTGTGCGCCATGACGCTGATCCTCCCGGTGCTGGTTGGGGTATTTGGTATTCTGAGTGTTTATGGCCGCCAGGGCTGGCTTGCCTCGGCGTTTCGCGCAGCAGGTCTGGAGTGGACATTTTCACCGTACGGATTGCCCGGCATTCTGCTGGCGCACGTCTTTTTTAACCTGCCGATGGCGGCCCGTCTGCTGCTCCAGACGCTGGAGCAGATCCCCGGCGAGCAGCGACAACTGGCCGCGCAGTTGGGTATGCGCGGCTGGTCTTTCTTCCGCTATGTCGAGTGGCCCTGGCTACGCCGCCAGCTCCCGCCTGTCGCCGCCCTGATTTTCATGCTCTGCTTTGCAAGCTTTGCCACCGTGCTGTCGCTGGGCGGCGGCCCGCAAGCGACGACGATTGAACTGGCTATCTATCAGGCGTTGAGTTACGACTTCGACCCAGGCCGCGCGGCACTGCTGGCGTTAATTCAGATGATCTGCTGCCTGGGGCTGGTTCTGCTCAGCCAGCGCCTTAGCAAAGCCATTTCCGTGGGTAGCCATCAGATTCAGGGCTGGCGCAACCCGGAAGATCGCTTTTTCAGCCGTATCGCCGACTATACGCTCATCACACTGGCGCTTCTTCTACTGTTGCCACCCCTGCTGGCGGTCATTATCGATGGCCTGAACCTCAGCCTTTTTCATGTGCTTGCTCAGCCCGTGCTCTGGCAGGCAATCTGGACCTCTGTGCGCATTGCTCTGGGAGCGGGGTTACTGTGTATCACGTTGACCATGATGCTACTCTGGAGCAGCCGTGAGCTACGCGCCCGCCAGCATCAACTGGCCGGACAAGCGCTGGAGATGAGCGGCATGCTGATTCTGGCGATGCCTGGTATTGTGCTGGCGACCGGCTTTTTCCTGCTGCTCAATAACAGCATCGGCCTGCCCTCGTCCGCCGATGGCATCGTGATTTTCACCAATGCGTTGATGGCGATTCCCTATGCACTGAAAGTACTGGAGAACCCCATGCGGGATGTGACGGCACGCTACAGCCTGCTTTGTCAGTCTCTGGGTATTGAAGGTTTCAATCGGTTAAAGGTCATTGAACTGCGTGCCCTTAGAGCACCGCTGGCGCAGGCGCTGGCCTTTGCCTGCGTGTTGTCAATTGGTGATTTTGGCGTTGTGGCGTTATTTGGCAATGACGATTTCCGTACGTTGCCCTTCTATCTTTATCAGCAAATTGGCGCCTATCGCACGCAGGATGGTGCGGTTACCGCGCTGATTTTGCTGTTACTGTGCTTTTTACTGTTCACCCTTATCGAAAAACTTCCGGGCCGCCATGCTAAGACTGACTGATGTAACCTGGCTGTATCAGCATTTACCCATGCGTTTTACGCTGTCGATCCAACAGGGCGAACAGGTCGCCGTGCTTGGGCCTAGCGGAGCCGGGAAAAGTACGCTGCTAAATTTAATCGCCGGTTTTCTCTCCCCGGCCAGCGGCGTCATTATGATTGAGAATAGCGATCACACACGCACGCCGCCTTCGCGGCGCCCGGTGTCGATGCTATTTCAGGAGAACAACCTCTTTATCCATCTCACGGTGCGGCAAAATATAGGTCTGGGGCTGAACCCTGGCCTAAAACTGTCTAGTGCGCAAAATACAAAACTTGAGGCCATTGCCAGCACTATGGGGCTGGATACGTTGCTTGGCCGCATGCCGGATCAGCTTTCTGGTGGCCAGCGACAGCGCGTGGCACTGGCCCGTTGTCTTGTGCGTGAACAACCCGTGCTCTTGCTGGATGAACCCTTCTCCGCGCTCGATCCGGCCCTGCGCCAGGAGATGCTTGCACTGGTAAAAGAGATTTGTCATCGCCAGCAGTTAACGCTGTTGATGGTGTCGCACAATGTGGAAGATGCCGCCCGTATCGCGTCGCGCGCGCTGGTGATTGCCGATGGTCGTATCGCCTGGGACGGGAAAACAGACGAACTGCTCAGCGGCAACGCGCCTGTCTCCTCGCTGCTTGGGATCAGGTAACCACTTTTTGCAAGATAGACAGGTAGATGGGCATTAAAGGGTGGCGAACCAGAATGGTCACCGCAAACACGGCCCCCACCGTCAGCAGCGGCGCCAGCCAGAACAATCGGCGACGCGGCAGATATACCGTTAAACGATCCAGTCCGGCTTTACCACTACGCCACAGGCGCCAGCACATCCAGAATGCCAGCCAGAGCAGCACCGCTGCCAGCAGCAGCAGCCATTTAAAGTTACCGCTCTGCTCCCCCGCCGGGATATCAATCGCCGCTCCCGCCAGGATACCAGGCAAGAAATAGAAAGGCGGCCACAGCAAGCAACCAAGGATGTTAGGCGGGATAAACTTCGTGACCGGCAGATCAAGCATGCCCGCGACCATCGGCACAACCGGACGCGTCGGCCCCACAAACCGCCCCACCAGAATGGTGAACATGCTGTGCTGATGCAGCGCATGCTCGGTTTTATTCAACAGCGCTTTGTTTTTGCGAATGAATGACCAGCGGTGCAGCGGTTTTTTGAAACGCCAGCCGAGCCAGAATGAGATCCAGTCCCCCAGCAGACATCCCACAATCCCCGCCATCCAGGCGTGCCAGAAATTCACTTCACCGCTGCCAATCAGCGCCCCGAGTGCCGCCATCATCACGGTGCCGGGTAGGATAAGCCCCACCAGCGCCAGCGACTCCAGAAAAGCTACGAGTGCAATCGCAATCAGCGTATAGGCCGTAGATTGGGTAACAAAGTGTTCCAGCAGTGCTTGCATATGTTTTCCGGTCAAAAAATGAAGCTGGAATTCTCCAGGCGCATACCCTGAGGGTCAAGCTTCAATTATCTGAATATTTTGCCGGTTATGACAGGTTGCCGGGCCACTCCTTGCCTATCTTTACGCTCTATTCACATCCTGCACGAAATTCACTGGGACTGGCGCCGGTACATTTTTTAAAAACGCGTGAGAAATAGAGCTGATCTTCAAAGCCGACATTACGCCCCACGCTGGCGATTGGCATACGCGTAGTGCTCAACAGCAGCTTCGCCTGACTGATACGCTGATCCTCGCGCCAGCTCAGCACGCTCACCCCCAATTGCTGACGGAACAGGTGCGAGAGACGGGACGGTGACAGACACACATGCTGCGCGACGCTGGCGATATCAAAATGGTTGTCCGCCAGATGATCGCTGATGTACTGGCAGGCGTCGCGCACGCGGTTATCGAGCGGCGGATGCAGTGATTCATTGATGGCATCCATACGGCGCAATAACAGTTGTTCGAGCAGATTTATCGCCAGCAATTCTGCGTAACGTCCTCCGCTCTGCCCGGCATCGATAATCTGCCCAAAGAGCTCGCTAAACTGCGCCAGCCAGGGCTCTTCCGGGCGAAAGAAACCAGTCTGCGCGAAAATGGTCGGCCAGCTTAGCCACTCATGCCAGTAGGCGCGCGGACGGAAGTAGACCCACTGGTGATACCACTCTTTGGCATCCGGGTGGCGGCCATAGTGATGAATTTCTCCCGGCGGAAACAAAATCATGTCACCGGGGCGGCAAACATACTGTTTCCCGTGGTTATTGATGACCCCCTCACCACGAATGGTGAAATTGAGAATGTACCCCTTCATTCCCAGCGGACGATCGATAAAAAAATCGAGATAGCCCTCGGACTCGATAGGGGTCAACCCCGCCACCAGATGGGCGTTAAACGAGTAACCAGGCAACAGAGGATCATTTTGTGACTCAGCCATAAACTCGATACTCCGGGCATCATGAAGGAAACCAATTGTCCATATTGATACGCTTTTCATTAATCAGGCGTTTTGACCAGGCACAAGGAAAACGCCGCCACTTTTAACCCCGCCAGATAAAAGCAATTACGCCATTTTTATGACGCAAAGGGGACAAAAAGAGTCAACCAAAGTGTCTATAAAGGCGATTAAAATGTCCACATGGAATTTTTGCACACGGTCACACTTTGCACTCCCATAGCATTTTCGTCCATAAGATTAGCGAATCCTGCCTGACGCTTTTTTCCGCCGATCACTATGTTTCTCCATAAGGTTATTCTTCATGGAGCAACACGATGGCAATCACAATTGGCCTCGATTTTGGCAGCGACTCCGTTCGCGCACTGGCGGTGGACTGTACCTCTGGGGCAGAAATCGCCACCAGCGTCGAGTGGTATCCTCGCTGGCAAGAAGGGCGTTACTGCGACGCGGCACATAATCAATTTCGCCACCATCCCCGGGACTATATCGAGTCGATGGAAATGGCGCTTAAAAGCGTGCTGGCAGAACTGACACCTGAACAGCGTGCCCAGGTCAAAGGCATTGGCGTGGACAGCACCGGTTCAACGCCTGCTCCTGTCGACGCAGAAGGCCGGGTCCTGGCACTGCGTCCGGAATTTGCAGACAACCCCAATGCGATGTTTGTGTTGTGGAAAGATCATACGGCGGTCGAAGAAGCCGAAGCGATCACCGCTCTGTGCCACGCAACGGGTAAAGTCGACTATTCACGCTACATTGGCGGGATTTATTCCAGCGAATGGTTCTGGGCAAAAATCCTGCACGTGACCCGCGCCGACAGCAATGTCGCTCAGGCTGCCGCATCGTGGATTGAACTGTGCGACTGGGTGCCTGCCCTGCTCTCCGGTACCACCCGTCCGCAGGATATCCGCCGTGGTCGCTGCAGCGCCGGGCATAAATCCCTGTGGCATGAAAGCTGGGGTGGTTTACCCCCCGCCAGCTTCTTCGATGAACTGGATCCAATCCTCAACAAACACCTGCCCTGCCCACTCTTTACCGATACCTACACCGCCGATATCCCGGTTGGCACGCTGACGGCGGAATGGGCGCAACGCCTTGGCTTACCGGAAACGGTGGTTATTTCCGGCGGCGCGTTCGACTGCCATATGGGGGCAGTAGGTGCAGGCGCACAGCCCAACACGCTGGTCAAAGTCATTGGTACGTCGACTTGCGATATTCTTATCGCTGATAAGCCGAGCGTCGGCGACCGTGCCGTGAAAGGCATCTGTGGTCAGGTGGATGGCAGCGTGGTACCCGATTTTATTGGTCTGGAAGCAGGTCAATCGGCGTTCGGCGATATCTATGCCTGGTTTGGCCGCATCCTCGGCTGGCCGCTGGAGCAACTGGCGCTGCAGCATCCGGAACTGAAGACGCAAATTAAAGCCAGCCAGAAACAACTACTGCCAGCCCTTACAGAGGCCTGGGCGCAAAACCCATCGCTGGAACACCTGCCGGTTGTCCTCGACTGGTTCAACGGCCGCCGCACGCCGAACGCGAACCAGCGCCTGAAAGGGGTGATCACCGACCTGAATCTTGCAACCGATGCCCCGGCGCTCTTTGGTGGGCTGATTGCCGCTACTGCCTTTGGCGCTCGCGCCATTATGGAATGTTTCACCGAGCAAGGTATCGCGGTGGACAACGTCATGGCGCTGGGGGGTATCGCCCGTAAAAACCGCGTCATCATGCAGGCCTGCTGCGATGTGCTTAATCGCCCGCTGCAAATTGTCGCCTCGGATCAGTGCTGTGCACTCGGTGCGGCTATTTTTGCCGCCGTCGCCGCAGGCGTTCACACCGATATTCCTGCCGCACAACAGCAAATGGCCAGCCAGATCGAAAACACGCTGCAACCCGCACCTGCGCAGGCTCAACGCTTTGAACAACTCTACCGCCGCTATCAGCAATGGGCGAAAAGCGCCGAGCTTCACTATCTCCCTGTAGCTGCGCCAGCAACGCAGGCAGCGCTCACTCACTAAGGACACAATAATGACGATTTTTGATAATTATGAAGTTTGGTTTGTGATTGGCAGCCAACACCTTTACGGACCCGAAGCCCTGCGTCAGGTGACGCAGCATGGCGAACAAGTGGTTAACGCGCTGAACGCTGAGGCCAAACTGCCCTGCAAACTGGTTCTTAAGCCGCTCGGCACCTCGCCGGATGAGATAACGAATATCTGTCGTGACGCCAACTATGACGACAAATGCGCCGGTATGGTGGTGTGGCTGCATACCTTCTCACCGGCAAAAATGTGGATTAACGGCCTGACAATCCTCAACAAACCGCTTCTGCAATTCCACACTCAGTTTAACGCTGCCCTGCCGTGGGACAGCATCGACATGGACTTTATGAACCTGAACCAGACCGCGCACGGCGGCCGTGAGTTCGGCTTTATCGGTGCCCGCATGCGCCAACAGCATGCGGTGGTGACCGGCCACTGGCAGGACAAAAAAGCGCACCAGCGTATTGGTGCCTGGATGCGCCAGGCCGTGTCCAAACAGGATACCCGTCATCTGAAAGTGTGCCGTTTCGGCGACAACATGCGTGAAGTGGCGGTGACCGACGGCGATAAAGTAGCCGCACAAATCAAGTTCGGTTTCTCCGTCAACACCTGGGGTGTGGGCGATCTGGTGCAGGTCGTGAACAGCATCAGTGAAGGTGATGTTAACGCGCTGGTCGACGAGTATGAAAGCAGCTACCGCCTGACCGCAGCCGCACAGGTGAATGGCGACAAGCGTCAGAATGTGATTGATGCCGCACGCATTGAGCTGGGTATGAAACGCTTCCTGGAACAGGGGGGCTTCCACGCCTTTACCACCACATTCGAAGATTTACACGGCCTGAAACAGCTTCCGGGCCTGGCGGTTCAACGCCTGATGCAGCAGGGCTACGGCTTCGCTGGCGAAGGCGACTGGAAAACTGCCGCTCTGCTTCGCATCATGAAGGTGATGTCGACCGGTCTGCAGGGCGGCACCTCCTTTATGGAGGACTACACCTATCACTTCGAAGAGAACAACGATCTGGCACTCGGCTCGCACATGCTGGAGGTGTGCCCGTCTATCGCGCTGGATGAAAAACCAATCCTGGATGTTCAATACCTCGGCATTGGCGGTAAAGCCGATCCGGCACGCCTGATCTTCTCTACCAAAACAGGCCCGGCCATTAACGCCAGCCTGATCGATCTGGGGGATCGCTTCCGCCTGCTGGTGAACTGCGTTGATGCCGTTAAGACGCCGCACGATCTGCCGAAACTGCCGGTTGCGAACGCATTGTGGAAAGCACAACCGGATCTACAGACCGCCTCCGAAGCCTGGATTCTGGCGGGCGGCGCGCATCATACCGTGTTCAGCCACGCCCTGAACCTTGATGACATGCGCCAGTTCGCTGAGCTACACGGTATCGAAATTGTGACTATCGATAACGAAACCCGCCTGCCTGCCTTTAAAGACGCTTTGCGCTGGAACGAAGTGTATTACGGCTCCAAACGTTAACAGGGGAACATTAGGCCTGCTCCGGCAGGCCGCTTTTTCCTGGAGGAAAGCATGTTAGAAGCATTGAAACAGCAAGTGCTGGAAGCCAATCTGGCGCTGCCAAAACACAACCTGGTGACCCTCACCTGGGGGAATGTCAGCGCCGTTGACCGCGAACGTGGCGTACTGATAATTAAACCGTCCGGCGTCGATTACAGCGTCATGACCGCCGGGGATATGGTGGTGGTCAGTCTCGAAACCGGGGAAGTGGTGGAAGGGAAAAAGAAACCCTCTTCCGACACCCCAACGCATCGCCTGCTCTATCAGGCGTTCCCGACCATTGGCGGCATTGTGCATACCCATTCGCGCCACGCTACCATCTGGGCACAGTCCGGCCAGGCCATTCCGGCGACCGGAACAACCCACGCAGACTATTTCTACGGCACCATTCCCTGTACGCGCAAAATGACGGATGCCGAAATTAACGGTGAATACGAGTGGGAAACCGGCAACGTGATCGTTGAAACCTTCAGAAAGCAGGGTATCGATCCGGCGCAAATGCCCGGCGTACTGGTGCACTCACATGGGCCGTTCGCCTGGGGGAAAAACGCCGACGACGCGGTGCACAACGCCATCGTACTGGAGGAAGTGGCCTATATGGGCATTTTCTGCCGCCAGCTCGCGCCAGAGCTCCCGGAGATGCAACAGACACTTCTGGACAAACACTATCTGCGCAAACACGGCGCAAAAGCCTATTACGGGCAGTAAGTTTTACCCTCTCCCGCCCCGTAGCCAGGCTACGGGGCGTTCATTTTTAACTTCCTAATTTTCCGCGTTATATCCAGCATGTCGTTGCCATTTCACGACAAACTGGCAATGCTATGCGATACGGCAACCGGCGGGAGAAAAGCCAGTGAAAATAAAGGGAGCAGGAAAATGGATACTGCTGGGGCTCGTCACGGCGGCGTTCGTGATCATTTATAACGCCATCGCGATTTACCGCTTTAGCCAACAGGACCAGACACGCGAAGCAGATTGCGCGATTGTTGCCGGAGCCGGTATCAATAAAAAATCCCCCAGCCCGGTTTTTACCGCCAGATTAGACCACGCGATTTGGTTATATCAGGAAGGCAAGGTGAACTCGCTGATCCTGACAGGCGGTCTCAGTAATGGCGCAACCGAGTCCGATGCCGCCGTCGCCCGACATTATCTCTTAAATCGGGGTGTCCCTGAGTCGGTCATTTTTATCGATGAGCAATCTACCGTTACCCGTGAAAATATCCATAACGCCAAAATAATCATGACACGCCAGAATATGCAGACCGCGCTGCTGGTCAGCGATCCTTTGCATATGCTGCGCATGCGGCTTATCGCACACGATAACGATATTGTGAGCTGGTCATCGCCCACCACCACAAGCCGATATCGTTCCTGGCAAACGCAACTGCCTTTTCTGCTTAGGGAAGCGTTCTACTACACCGGTTATCGCCTACTGCGATATCTTCCGCGTATTCCGATACAAAAAGTTGACTGCAAGCCCGGCTGAGTGCAGCGGCGGGCGCGCACCCGCACACCTGTACAAAAAATCAGTATCCCCGGGTAAACCAGGCTATAATCTCGCCGATAATGAGGCGATGAGAGAATGGTGTGACGCAAGCGCGAGAAGGCTTTTTACTGACCCGACACTGGCGGGACACGCCACAGGGAACCGAGGTGGAATTCTGGCTGGCGACGGATAACGGGCCGTTACAGGTCTTTTTGCCGCCGCAAGAATCGGTTGCGTTTATCCCCAGTGCGCAAGTCAGCCAGGCACAGCGTTTACTCGCCGGAGAAAACCAATACCGCCTCACACCGCTGCAACTTAAGGATTTCCACCGCCAGCCCGTTCACGGGCTATATTGTCGGGCGCACCGCCAGTTGATGCGCTATGAAAAGCTGCTGCGCGACGGTGGCGTTACGGTTTATGAAGCCGACGTCCGCCCGCCAGAGCGCTTTCTGATGGAGCGCTTTATTACCGCGCCGGTATGGGTGGATGGCGAGCCGCGCGGCGAGCAACTGACCAACGCGCGCCTGAAACCCAATCCGCATTACCGCCCGCCCCTCAAATGGGTCTCGCTGGATATCGAAACCACCCGTAACGGCGAACTTTACTGTATCGGGCTGGAGGGGTGCGGCCAGCGCACGGTCTATATGCTCGGTCCGGAAAACGGTGATGCCAGCGGGCTGGATTTCACTCTTGAGTATGTCGCCAGCCGTCCGCAACTTTTGGAAAAGCTCAACGCCTGGTTTGCGCAGCACGATCCCGACGTGATTATCGGCTGGAACGTCGTGCAGTTCGACCTGCGCGTGCTGCAAAAAAGCGCGGAACGTTATCGCCTGCCTTTATTACTCGGGCGCGGCAATCAACCGCTCGAATGGCGCGAGCACGGGTTTAAAAACGGCGTCTTTTTCGCCCAGGCAACTGGCAGGGTGATTATCGACGGGATTGAAGCGCTTAAATCCGCTTTCTGGAATTTCTCCTCTTTTTCGCTGGAAACGGTATCGCAGGAGTTACTGGGTGAAGGCAAAGCGATCGATAACCCATGGGATCGCATGGACGAAATCGATCGCCGTTTCGCCGAAAACAAGCCCGCCCTTGCCACCTATAACCTGAAAGATTGTGAACTGGTTACGCGCATCTTCCACAAAACGGACATCATGCCGTTCTTGCTGGAACGCGCTACGGTGAACGGCCTGGCGATTGACAGACATGGCGGTTCGGTGGCGGCGTTTAGCCATCTCTATTTTCCGCGGATGCACCGCGCGGGGTATGTCGCGCCAAACCTTGGTGATGTGCCACCGCAGGCCAGTCCCGGCGGCTATGTGATGGACTCACGCCCGGGACTGTACGATTCCGTGCTGGTGCTGGACTACAAAAGCCTGTATCCCTCGATCATCCGCACCTTCTTGATCGATCCCGTCGGCCTGGTGGAAGGGATGGCGCATCCGGATCCTGAACACAGCACAGGCGGCTTTCTGGGCGCACGCTTTTCCCGGCAGACCCATTGCCTGCCCGGGATCGTCGGTCAAATCTGGCATGGCCGCGATGAAGCCAAACGAGTGGGAAACAAACCACTGTCGCAGGCACTTAAGATCATCATGAATGCGTTTTACGGCGTGCTGGGCACCAGTGCCTGCCGTTTTTTCGATCCGCGTCTTGCTTCATCGATCACTATGCGCGGCCACGAGATCATGCGGCAGACCAAAGCGCTGATTGAGTCTCAGGGCTATGACGTCATTTACGGCGATACGGATTCCACCTTTGTCTGGCTCAAAAAAGCACATAACGAGGCCGATGCGGCACGTATTGGTCAAGAACTGGTGGCTTATGTGAACAACTGGTGGGAGGCACATCTATCCGCTGAGCATTTAACCAGTGCGCTGGAACTGGAATTCGAAACCCATTTTTGCCGTTTTTTGATGCCAACCATTCGCGGCACAGAACAGGGAAGTAAAAAGCGCTACGCCGGATTGATACAGGAAGGTGAAGAACAACGGATGGTGTTCAAAGGGCTGGAGACCGTACGAACCGACTGGACGCCGCTGGCGCAGCAATTTCAAAAGACACTTTATTTGCGTATCTTTCGCAATGAGCCCTATCAGGACTATGTGCGCGAAACGATTGATAAGCTGATGGCAGGCGAACTGGATGCGCTACTGGTCTACCGCAAGCGTCTGCGCCGCCCGTTGGCCGATTACGAGCGTAACGTGCCGCCTCATGTTCGCGCAGCACGACTCGCCGATGAACAGAATCTGAAACGCGGCCGCCCGCCCCAGTATCAAAATCGGGGTACCATCAAATATGTCTGGACGACACAGGGGCCGGAACCGGTGGATTATCAACAATCTCCCCTGGATTACGACCACTATCTGACCAAACAACTTCAGCCGGTCGCTGATGGAATACTGCCCTTCACCGACGATGATTTTGCTACACTACTGACAGGGCAACTGGGACTGTTTTGACTTCGTATCCGGCTGGCACAGTAACAGAGGCCAGCCTTCGAGCCTCTGGATTGTGGGTTGCTTCACGGCCATTGTTGAGCTGGTTTTCGGCGTACAGTGAACAAGGTGATCAACGTGCCAACAACGCGGTGACTTCCAAAACAACGGGCATAACGAGAGTGACGAAAGCATTGCCATCCAGTACCATAGCGCCCTTTCTATTCCTGGCCCCAAACTTAGCCGTCCGCCTGATTCTCAGGCGGTGACGAACTATTGCCTGCAATTTGAGATATAGAGTTCAATTTATGCCCTTTACACTTGGTCAACGCTGGATAAGCGACACGGAAAGCGAACTCGGACTGGGTACAGTCGTAGCGATGGATGCGCGAACCGTTACTCTGCTTTTTCCCGCGACGGGAGAAAATCGTCTGTATGCACGCAGCGATTCCCCCGTTACACGCGTCATGTTTAATCCTGGCGATACGGTAACCAGCCACGAAGGCTGGCAGCTGACTGTTGAAGACGTAAAAGAAGAAAACGGCCTGCTCGCCTATACCGGTACCCGCCTGGATACGCAGGAAACCAACGTCATGCTGCGCGAGGTCTTTCTCGACAGCAAACTGGTCTTTAGCAAACCGCAAGACCGCCTGTTCGCCGGGCAAATCGACCGTATGGACCGTTTCGCGCTGCGTTATCGCGCGCGTAAATATCAAAGTGAACAGTACCGTATGCCGTGGAGCGGGCTGCGCGGCCAGCGTACCAGCTTGATCCCTCACCAGTTGCATATCGCCCACGATATTGGCCGTCGCCATGCGCCACGTGTCCTGCTGGCGGACGAAGTTGGTTTAGGCAAAACCATTGAAGCCGGGATGATCCTCCACCAGCAGTTATTGTCTGGTGCCGCAGAACGTGTGCTGATCATCGTGCCGGAAACGCTGCAACACCAGTGGCTGGTCGAAATGCTGCGTCGCTTCAACCTGCGCTTTGCGCTGTTTGATGACGAACGCTATGCCGAAGCGCAGCACGATGCCGACAACCCATTTGAAACAGAACAACTGGTGATTTGCTCACTGGACTTCGTGCGTCGTAATAAACAGCGCCTGGAGCACCTGTGTGACGCCGAATGGGATTTAATGGTGGTGGATGAAGCCCATCACCTGGTGTGGAGCGAAGAGGCTCCAAGCCGCGAATACCAGGCCATTGAACAGCTTGCTGAGCGCGTGCCGGGCATTTTGCTGCTTACCGCGACACCGGAGCAACTCGGCCTTGAGAGCCACTTTGCGCGTCTGCGCTTGTTGGATCCAAACCGTTTCCACGATTTCGCTCAGTTCGTTGATGAACAACAGAACTATCGCCCGGTTGCTGACGCGGTTGCCTTGTTACTGGCAGGCAAACGCCTGAGTGATACCGAGCTCAATACGCTTAGCGACCTGATTGGCGAACAGGACATCGAGCCGCTGCTGCAGGCCGCCAACAGTGACCGTGACGACGCTGAGGCAGCGCGTCAGGAGCTGATTTCGATGCTAATGGACCGCCACGGCACCAGCCGCGTGCTGTTCCGTAACACCCGTAACGGCGTGAAAGGCTTTCCGAAACGCGAACTGCACACCATCAAGCTGCCACTACCGACCCAGTATCAGACGGCAATTAAAGTCTCCGGCATCATGGGCGCGCGTAAAAGTGCTGAAGACCGTGCCCGCGATATGCTCTACCCGGAACAGATCTATCAGGAATTCGAAGGCGACAGCGGTACCTGGTGGAACTTCGACCCTCGCGTCGAATGGCTGATGGGCTATCTGACCAGCCATCGTTCACAGAAGGTTCTGGTGATCTGCGCCAAAGCGGCCACCGCACTGCAACTGGAGCAGGTCTTGCGCGAACGTGAAGGTATCCGTGCCGCAGTGTTCCATGAAGGCATGTCGATTGTAGAACGTGACCGCGCGGCGGCCTGGTTTAGCGAAGAAGACAGCGGCGCGCAGGTGTTGCTGTGCTCTGAAATCGGTTCCGAAGGACGTAACTTCCAGTTTGCCAGCCATCTGGTCATGTTCGATCTACCGTTCAATCCGGATCTGCTCGAACAGCGTATCGGTCGTCTGGATCGTATCGGCCAGGCGCATGACATTCAGATCCACGTGCCTTATCTGGAAAAAACGGCGCAATCCGTGCTGGTGCGTTGGTACCACGAAGGCCTGGACGCGTTCGAACACACCTGCCCGACAGGGCGGACGATTTACGACAAGGTCCACACCGATCTGATTAATTACCTTGCATCGCCGGAAAATACCGACGGTTTTGATGACCTCATCAAGGCCTGCCGCGAGCAGCATGACGCGCTGAAAGCGCAGCTTGAGCAAGGTCGGGACCGTCTGCTGGAAATCCACTCCAACGGCGGTGAAAAAGCGCTGGCGCTGGCAGAAAGCATTGAAGAGCAGGACGATGATACCGGGCTTATCAATTTCGCCATGAACCTGTTCGATATCGTCGGTATCAACCAGGACGATCGCGGCGAAAACATGATTGTGCTGACGCCATCCGACCATATGCTGGTACCGGATTTTCCGGGCCTGCCGGAAGATGGCTGTACCATCACCTTTGAGCGTGAGGTGGCACTGTCCCGTGAAGATGCGCAATTTATTACCTGGGAACATCCGCTGATTCGCAACGGGCTGGATCTGATCCTCTCTGGCGATACCGGTAGCAGCACCATTTCATTGTTGAAAAACAAGGCACTGCCTGTCGGTACACTGCTGCTGGAACTGATTTATGTCGTTGAGGCACAGGCGCCGAAACAACTGCAGCTTAACCGCTTCCTGCCGGCAACGCCGATTCGTCTGCTGGTGGATAAAAACGGCACTAACCTTGCCACACAGGTCGAGTTCGAGAGTTTCAACCGTCAGCTCAGCGCGGTTAACCGCCACACCGGCAGTAAGCTGGTGAACGCCGTACAGCAGGATGTACACACCATTCTGCAAAAAGGTGAAGCGCAGGTCGAAAAAGCCGCACAGGCATTGATCGACGCCGCGAAGCGCGAAGCGGATGAAAAACTGTCAGCGGAACTGTCGCGCCTCGAAGCCCTCAAAGCAGTTAACCCGAATATTCGTGATGACGAGCTGAGCGCTATTGAGAGCAACCGCCTGCAAGTGCTGGAAAGCCTTTCTCAGGCAGGCTGGCGTCTTGACGCGCTGCGTCTTATCGTTGTGACGCATCAGTAACGGAGCAGGCTATGGTAATGGAGTCCTACAATCCGCCTCAGGATCCCTGGCTGACCATTCTCTATCAGGATGAGCACATTATGGTGGTCAACAAGCCGAGCGGGTTGTTGTCTGTTCCTGGGCGTCTTGAAGAGCATAAAGACAGCGTGATGACGCGTATTCAGCGCGATTTCCCGCAGGCGGAATCCGTGCATCGTCTGGACATGGCGACCAGCGGCGTGATTGTGGTGGCTCTGACCAAAGCGGCGGAGCGCGAGCTCAAGCGCCAGTTCCGCGAGCGCGAACCGAAAAAGCAGTATGTGGCGCACGTTTGGGGACACCTGGAGCACGACGCGGGGCTTGTCGATCTGCCGCTGATTTGCGACTGGCCGAATCGTCCGAAGCAGAAAGTCTGCTACGAGACCGGTAAACCCGCGCAGACCGAGTATGAAGTGCTGGAATTCGCCGCCGACAATACCACGCGCGTGCGGCTTAAGCCGATTACCGGTCGCTCGCACCAATTGCGTGTGCATATGCTGGCGTTGGGGCATCCGATTCTGGGCGACAGGTTTTACGCGACGCCAGAGGCTCTTGCTCTGGCGCCACGCCTGTTACTGCATGCGGAAACGTTGACGATAACCCACCCGGCGTATGGCAACAGCATGACGTTCAGGGCGCCGGTGGATTTTTGACTTAACGCGGCTTACGGTCCCGGATGGCGGCTGCGTCTTATCCGGGCAACCGTCAAAACCAGCAGGTAGCCTGGGCGAGGCGTTTTACGCCAGCTCCCGGGGTTATTACGGAGCCTGGCGCCAGGCCATCGACGGCCTGCGCACAGCAACCGGAGCGTACTCAAAGTACGTGAGGATTGCGAGCACAGCCCGGGGATAACCTGGCAAGTAAGCTAGCCCGCAACTTACTTAAACCCTTTCTGCTCTTTAATGAGCTCATAAGCCTTCTGAATCTCCTGCGCTTTCTGCTTCGCCATCTCCATCATCTCCGGCGGCAGCCCTTTCGCCACAAGCTTATCCGGATGATGTTCGCCCATCAGCTTACGGTAGGCGCGTTTAATGGTGGTGGCATCATCCGTTGGCTTCACACCCAGCACATTACAGGCATCTTCAAGCGTAGGGCCACGTTGCGCCTGCTGCTGCCAGCCGCCGCCCGCTTGCTGCTGATAGCCACCGCCAAACTGCGCCCCGCCCTGCATCATGCGTAAAAACTGATCGAACTGACCACGAGAGATCCCCAGTTCTTCAGCAATGACGTACAGCACTTCGCGCTCATTAGGATGCAGCGAGCCATCAGCGAATGCCGCCTGAATCTGGATTTCCAGGAACATTCTGATTAAATCAAAGCGTCCGAAGCAAACACTGCGAAACTGACGCATTTTGTCACGTAATGGGTAGTTATCCGCTTTGCCCACGCGAAACGCCTGCTGCGCCGCCGCACGTGAGTCACCGTGCAGATTCATCCGGTCCATAAAAAGACTGGCAACCTGAATATCAGCCTGCGTCACGCGACCTTTGGACTTTGTTAAATGGCCCATCACCTCGAAGGTGGTGGCAAAAAAGAGCGTCTGACGTTCCCGTTGATTGGCAAACCACGCCATTTTTCGGCTGCGAGCCTTATCAAACATATGGCCGATTAACAGCCCGAGAACCGCGCCCCAAAAGCCTCCGCCCATGATCAGAGCGAAAACCACACCAACCACTTTTCCCCAATACTGCATATACTCCCCAAATCGTCATGCCGTCGGCTAAAATTTGCTTTATCATACCCGTCATTCTATGCCGTGCACAGGCACAGTCTTCTCTGACCTGGCTCGAAAACGGGCAGGATTAACTAGCGCTGCGAAGATGAGTACGTTAGTCTCTGACCGTTTGCCAGCGTAAAGCCACAGATGACGGAACAACAAATACAACGTATGAAAAAACGTATTCCCACCCTCCTGGCCACAATGATCGGCACAGCCCTTTATAGTCAACAAGGGATGACAGCCAGTCTCGCCTCGCAATGTATGCTTGGCGTTCCGAGCTATAACCGTCCATTGGTGACAGGCGATACTAATAATCTGCCTGTGACCATCAATGCCGATGACGCCAAAGGTAACTACCCTGACGACGCCAATTTTAAAGGCAATGTGGATATTAATCAGGGCAATAGCCGCCTGCGTGCTGATGAAGTTCAACTTCACCAGAAGCAGGTGGAAGGCCAGCCTGACCCGGTGCGTACAGTGGATGCACTGGGTAATGTGCACTACGACGACAATCAGGTCATCCTGAAAGGTCCGAAAGCCTGGTCAAATTTAAATACGAAAGACACCAACGTCTGGCAAGGCGACTACCAGATGGTGGGGCGTCAGGGACGTGGTGATGCAGACCTGATGAAACAGCGTGGCGAAAACCGTTACACCATCCTTGAAAACGGTTCATTCACCTCCTGCTTACCGGGTTCAAATACCTGGAGCGTCGTGGGTAGCGAAGTCATCCATGACCGTGAAGAACAGGTCGCAGAGATCTGGAACGCGCGCTTTAAACTCGGCCCGGTGCCGGTTTTCTACAGCCCGTACCTGCAATTGCCGGTGGGTGACAAACGCCGTTCTGGTTTCTTGATTCCGAATGCCAAGTACGGCACGAACAACGGCTTTGAATTTTATTTACCGTACTACTGGAATATCGCCCCCAATTTCGATGCAACCATCACACCGCATTACATTCAAAAACGTGGCAGTACACAATGGCAGAACGAATTCCGCTACCTGACGCGAGCGGGAACAGGGCTCATCGAATTCGACTATTTGCCGTCGGATAGCGTCTATCAGGACGACTATCCTGCCGAGTCGAATCGCCATCGCTGGTTATTCTACTGGAATCACTTTGGCGTGATGGACCAGGTTTGGCGTTTTAACGTCGATTACACCAAAGTCAGCGATCCATATTATTTTAACGATTTTTCGTCGAAGTACGGTACCAGTACTGACGGTTACGCCACCCAGAAATTCAGCATGGGTTATTGGCTGGAGAATTTTAACGCCACCGTATCGACCAAACAGTTCCAGGTATTTAACCGGCAGAACAGTAATTCTTACGCCGCTGAGCCGCAGTTAGACGTAAATTACTACAAAAACGACCTGGGTCCGTTTGATGCACATATCTATGGTCAGGCGGTGCATTTTGCTAACACCAACGGAAATTATCCTGAAGCCACGCGTGTTCACCTTGAACCAGCATTAAATCTGCCGCTGTCGAATAACTGGAGCAGCCTCGATACTGAGGCAAAGCTGATGGCGACTCACTATCAGCAAACCAATCTTGATGCCTACAACGCGGCGAACGGTACTGATTATAAAGATTCCGTTAACCGTGTGTTGCCGCAGTTTAAAGTCGACGGGAAGCTGATTTTCGAGCGTGATATGACTCTGGCGGAAGGGTATAGCCAGACGCTGGAGCCGCGCGCGCAGTACCTTTACATACCATATCGCAACCAGAGCACTATCAAAAACTACGACTCATCTTTGTTGCAATCCGACTTCAGCGGCCTGTTCCGCGACCGTACCTACGGCGGTCTGGATCGTATTGCATCGGCAAACCAGGTTACCACTGGCGTCACATCCCGTATTTATGATGACGCTTCTGTTGAACGTTTTAACGTTTCTGTTGGTCAAATCTACTATTTCACACAGTCACGCACTGGCGATGACAACATAAACTGGGAGAAAGACAACAAAACGGGCTCACTGGTATGGGCGGGAGATACCTACTGGCGCATTTCGGATCGCTGGGGCTTACGTGGCGGCGTGCAGTATGACACGCGTCTGGACAATATCGCTAACAGCACCGCGTCAATTGAATATCGCCGCGATGAAGACCGTATGGTACAGCTCAGCTATCGCTATGCCAGCCCGGAATACATTCAAGCGACACTTCCAAGAGACAAGAATGATACAACATGGACCCTGCCGCAGTACAAAGACGGCATTTCGCAAGTCGGTGCTGCGGCAAGTTGGCCGATCGTCGATCGCTGGTCTGTCGTCGGGGCTTACTACTACGATACCCATACAAGCAAGCCTGCCGACCAGATGTTAGGTCTGCAGTATAACTCCTGCTGTTATGCGATTCGCGTTGGGTATGAACGCAAAATCAACGGCTGGGAAAACAACCAAAGCAAGTATGACAACGTCATCGGTTTCAACATTGAGTTGCGCGGTTTGAGCTCGAATTACGGACTGGGCACGCATCAAATGCTGCGCTCAAACATTCTGCCGTACCGTAGCTCGTTATGATGTGGTTGATTTGCAAAGTTATCGGTTAATTGAAATGGAAAAAGTATGAAGAACTGGAAAACGCTGCTTCTCGGTATCGCTATGGTTGCGAATACCAGTTTCGCTGCACCGCAAGTTGTCGATAAAGTAGCTGCCGTCGTGAATAACGGCGTGGTGCTCGAAAGCGACGTTGATGGTTTGATGCAATCCGTGAAACTTAACGCGGGCCAGGCGGGTCAACAATTGCCTGATGACGCTACGCTGCGTCATCAGATTCTTGAACGTCTGATCATGGATCAAATCATTCTGCAAATGGCGACGAAAATGAACATCAAAGTGACCGATGATCAACTCGATCAGGCCATCGCCAATATCGCCAAACAAAACAATATCTCCATGGATCAGATGCGCAGTCGTCTGGCTTATGACGGTGTGAATTTCAACACCTACCGTAGCCAAATCCGCAAAGAGATGATCATTTCCGAAGTCCGCAACAACGAAGTTCGCCGCCGCATCACCGTGCTGCCGCAGGAAGTTGAAGCGCTCGCTAAACAAGTAGGTAACCAAAACGACGCCAGTACCGAACTGAACCTGAGCCACATTCTGGTTCCGTTGCCGGAAAACCCAACCTCTGACCAGGTAAATGAAGCAGAAAGCCAGGCACGTTCTATCGTTGACGAAGCGCGTAAAGGCGGCGATTTCGGTAAACTGGCGATTACCTACTCTGCCGACCAGCAGGCGCTGAAAGGCGGCCAGATGGGTTGGGGGCGTATTCAGGAACTGCCGTCAATCTTCGCTCAGGCGCTTAGCACGGCGAAAAAAGGCGACATCATTGGCCCCATCCGTTCAGGCGTTGGCTTCCATATTCTAAAAGTGAACGATCTGCGTGGTCAAAGCCAGAGCATTTCCGTGACCGAAGTTCACGCTCGCCACATTCTGCTGAAACCGTCGCCGATCATGAGTGACGACCAGGCACGCGTGAAACTGGAACAGATTGCGGCGGACATCAAGAGCGGTAAAACCACCTTTGCTGCGGCGGCAAAAGAGTTCTCTCAGGATCCAGGTTCTGCCAATCAGGGCGGCGATATGGGCTGGGCGGCAGCGGATATCTACGATCCGGCATTCCGTGATGCGTTGATGAAGCTTAGCCGTGGTCAGATGAGCGGCCCGGTACACTCCTCCTTTGGCTGGCATCTGATTGAGCTACTGGATACCCGTAACGTCGATAAAACCGATGCTGCGCAAAAAGATCGTGCTTACCGCATGCTGATGAACCGCAAATTCTCCGAAGAAGCGGCAACCTGGATGCAGGAACAGCGCGCCAGTGCTTACGTTAAAATCCTGAGCAACTAATGAACGCACATCGTGTCGTTATCACTCCCGGCGAACCCGCCGGGATTGGTCCTGATTTAGTCGTACAACTCGCCCAGCGCGACTGGCCCGTAGAGTTAGTGGTGTGTGCAGATCCAACGTTGCTTACCGAGCGTGCGGCGCTGTTGGGTTTGCCCCTCATCCTGCGCGAGTACCACGCCGGACAACCGGCCCGTGCACAACAGGCAGGCAGCCTCACCGTATTACCCGTTGCACTCAAAACGTCAGTAGTGCCGGGCGAGCTGGACGTCAAAAATGGGCCATACGTGGTCGACACGCTGGCCCGTGCCTGCGATGGTTGCCTGAGCGGCGAGTTTGCTGCGCTGATCACCGGCCCCGTGCATAAAGGGGTGATCAACGATGCGGGTACGCCGTTTACCGGACATACCGAGTTCTTCGAAGAGCGTTCGCGCGTCAGCAAAGTCGTAATGATGCTGGCAACAGAAGAGCTCCGCGTTGCGCTGGCCACGACCCATCTGCCCATCAAAGCGGTTGCAGAGGCCATCACGCCAGATTTGCTGCGCGACGTCATCACCATTTTGTATACCGATTTGCAGCAAAAGTTTGGTATCCGCCAGCCACATGTTCTGGTGTGCGGCCTGAACCCACACGCCGGGGAAGGCGGACATATGGGCACCGAAGAGATCGATACGATCATTCCGGTTCTTGATGAAATGCGCGCAAAAGGCATGAATCTTAGTGGTCCACTGCCTGCCGATACGCTTTTTCAGCCTAAATATCTTGATAATGCCGACGCCGTACTGGCGATGTACCACGATCAGGGCCTGCCCGTGCTAAAATACCAGGGCTTTGGCCGTGGCGTGAACATCACGCTCGGTTTACCTTTTATTCGTACATCTGTTGATCATGGCACCGCGCTGGAACTGGCGGGCCATGGAAAAGCCGATGTCGGCAGTTTTATCACGGCGCTTAATCTCGCCATCACCATGATTGTTAATACTCAATGACTAATCGAGTCCATCAGGGCCACTTAGCCCGTAAACGCTTCGGGCAAAACTTCCTCAACGATCAGTTTGTGATCGACAGTATTGTTTCAGCTATCAATCCGCAAAAAGGCCAGGCGATGGTCGAAATCGGCCCGGGCCTTGCCGCGCTGACCGAGCCGGTAGGTGAACGTCTGGATAAGCTCACCGTTATCGAGCTGGACCGCGATCTGGCTGCACGTCTGCAAACACACCCGTTCCTCGGGCCAAAGCTGACGATTTTTCAGCAAGATGCGATGACCATGAATTTTGGCGAGCTGTCGCAGACTATGGGTCAGCCGCTGCGCGTATTTGGCAACCTGCCTTATAACATCTCAACGCCGCTAATGTTCCATCTGTTTAGCTATACTGATGCCATTGCCGACATGCACTTTATGTTGCAAAAAGAGGTCGTCAATCGTCTGGTTGCAGGGCCAAACAGTAAGGCGTATGGTCGTTTAAGCGTCATGGCGCAATACTATTGCCAGATTATTCCGGTGCTGGAAGTGCCGCCAACAGCCTTCACCCCACCGCCTAAGGTGGATTCCGCTGTCGTGCGCCTGGTACCACATCGCACGTTGCCACATCCGGTCAAAGAAGTCCGGGTGCTGAGTCGGATCACGACGGAAGCCTTTAACCAGCGCCGTAAAACGATCCGCAACAGCCTTGGCAACCTCTTCTCCGTTGAGGTATTGACGGAGCTGGGCGTTGATCCGGCGATGCGTGCGGAAAACATCTCTGTTGCGCAGTATTGCAAGATGGCGAACTATCTGACTGATAATGCGCCGCCGAAGGAGAGTTAAGTCATGATCAATTCGCCCCGAGTTTCTGTTCAGGTGCAAAGTGTCTATATTGAATCGCAATCTTCACCCGATGAAGAACGCTATGTTTTCGCTTACACCATCACTATTCGGAATCTGGGGCGAGCGCCGGTCCAGTTGCTTAAACGGTACTGGCTTATCACCAACGGGAATGGCCGTGAAACTGAGGTTCAGGGTGAAGGTGTGGTCGGCGTTCAGCCGCATATTGAACCCGGCGGAGAATATCAGTATACCAGCGGTGCGGTAATTGAAACGCCGTTTGGTACCATGGAAGGCCATTATGAAATGATCGATGCGCAAGGGAAGGCGTTCCGCATCGCTATCCCGGTCTTCCGACTTGCCGTTCAAACACTAATCCACTGAGACAATGTCTACATATCTTATTGGCGACGTTCATGGTTGCTATGATGAACTGCTCGCATTGTTAAATCAGGTACAGTTTGTACCTGGGCAGGACACCTTATGGTTGACGGGTGATTTAGTCGCGCGCGGTCCCGGCTCGCTGGATGTATTGCGCTACGTTAAATCGCTGGGCGACAGCGTTCGCCTGGTCCTCGGCAACCACGATCTGCACCTGCTGGCGGTGTTTGCCGGCATCAGCCGCAATAAACCCAAAGACCGGCTTAATTTGCTTCTGGAAGCGCCCGATGCCGATGACCTCATCAACTGGCTGCGTCGTCAGCCGCTGTTGCAGGTCGACGAGGAGAAAAAGCTGGTGATGGCTCACGCGGGTATCACGCCGCAGTGGGATCTGGAGACGGCTCAGCAATGCGCACGCGACGTTGAAGCCATTCTCTCCAGCGACTCCTACCCGTTCTTCCTTGACGGGATGTATGGCGACTATCCGAACAGTTGGTCAACGGAACTGAGCGGAATGGCACGGCTGCGTTTTATCAGCAATGCCTTTACGCGGATGCGCTACTGTTTCCCGAACGGGGAGCTGGATATGTATTGCAAAGATGTTCCAGAATACGCACCGGCACCATTGAAGCCCTGGTTTACCATTCCCGGACCTGTCTCGCAGGCGTACGGCATCGTGTTTGGTCACTGGGCATCACTGGAAGGGAAAGGCACGCCAGAAGGCATTTATGCACTGGATACCGGCTGTTGCTGGGGTGGCACACTGACCTGCCTGCGCTGGGAAGACCAGGCCTGGTTTGTACAACCTTCGAACCGTCAGATGGATTTAGGTGAAGACGAGGCGGTCGCCTCTTAAGAAGGTATGCTGTCGCCCCGGCGCGCAACGCGCTACCGGGGCAGACAATTACCGACGTTCCAGAATCTCGAAGCAATAGCTGTGAGAATTCTGCTCATCCGCATCGTTAAACTCGCTAAATACCGACTCCCAGTCATCCGGATCGTAATCCGGAAAATGGGTATCCCCTTCGACTTCGGCATCGATGTGCGTCAGATAGAGCTTTTGTGCCTTCGGCAGGAACTGCTCATAAACACGGCCACCGCCGATCACCATGATCTCTTCCGCGTCACCGCACTCGGCAATCGCCGCGTCAACCGAGGTGACCCACTGTACGCGATCGTCAGTGCCTGGCTTGCTGCTGATGACAATGTTTTTACGACCTGGCAGCGGGCGCCCAATCGACTCCCATGTCAGGCGTCCCATAACCACTGGTTTGTTTAGCGTATTACGTTTGAACCAGGCGAGATCGGCAGGTAGGTTCCATGGCATGGCATTCTCCATGCCAATGACGCGATCCACCGCTAACGCCGCAATCAGACTGATCATTGATAATTTCCCGGATGCAAAAAATTGTCGCCACTATACGGAAAGCGCATTCTTTCGTCGACTGGCGACAGGGTAAAGAGACAGAAAATTTTCGTAATCTGTAAGCAAACCCGCGCTGCACGATCGCATACCTTGCTTTCCACTTTTTCGCGAAGCAAACCCTTAACCGTCAATCAGCCGTAACACGCGCTATTACTGTGGTTTCGCCTCAGGTTCATCGGCGACATCCCCCGTGTGACGGCCCTCTTTGGTCCCCTGCCAGCCATGGCGCTGGACCACGGACAGATGCGCCCGGTCTTCGCTAATAATCTCCGTCAACATCGCACTGGTGCGTTTAAAGACGTCCGCTCTGGCCTGAGCGGTGTTATCCACTCCGGCCATCTCCTCAACCATCTGGGTGTTGAACTGGCGGAAAAGGTCGGCACGCTCACGCGCCTCATAAGGCCCCAGACCTAACCCTTCGAGCGCCATTCGCCCGGCTTTCAACGCCGCTTCAAATGTTTCACGCTCCGGCTTCTCAACACCCGCCTGGCGCAGACGAATGTAGTGATCGACATCGCGGGCACGGGCAATAATACGCAGCGCCGGGAAATGGGTTTTCGCCAGCTCAGTAAGCTGGAGATTGGCCTGCGGATCGTCAATCGCGTTGATCAGCACTTCGGCTTTTCCGGCACCGGCTGACTCCAGCAGATCCACGCGCGTCGCATCGCCATAAAAGACCTTCATGCCGAATTTGCGCAGCGTTTCAATGTGGTCCGGGTCGTGATCGAGAACAACCATTTTGACTCCACTAGAGAGTAGCAGACGCCCGGCAATTTGGCCGAAGCGGCCGAATCCGGCCACAATGACCCGCGGTTCATCTTCGTCAATCTCATCGGCTTCACGCGTTTGTCCGGTGGCAGCGCTTTCCAGACGCGTCAGCAGGACTAACAGCACAGGCGTCGCCGCCATGGACAACGCCACAGCCAGCGTCAAGGCTTTGACCCACTCCGGGTCGAGCACACCTGCCATTTGTGCTGCACCAAAAACCACAAACGCGAACTCACTGCCCTGCCCCAGCAGTGCCGCAAACCAGCGCCGCTGTTTGCCAGGCACACTCAGCGGGCGAGCAATCAGCCAGAGAACGAGGGTTTTAATCACCAGGAAACCGACCAGCAAAAGCAGGATACGCAGCGGATGAGTGACCAGGGTGCCAAAGTCTATCGACATACCGACACCGATAAAAAAGAGCCCCAGCAGCAGACCTTTAAAGGGTTCGATATCGCTTTCCAGCGCATGACGGTATTCCGAGCTTGCCAGCAGCACACCAGCCAGGAACGCACCCATCGCCATCGAAAGGCCAGCCTCTTCCAGCAACAAACCGAAGCCGAATACCAGAAACAGCGCCACGGCGCTGAACACTTCACGTAATCCGGAGCGGGCAACAAAACGCAGTGCCGGACGTGCGACATAGCGCCCCAGCATGACCACCAGCGCCAGCGCGCCAACCACTTTCAACGCCGACAGGGCAAACGCCCCCACCGTTGTGGATGCGCCACTGCTGGCCAGTAGCGGAATCATCGCCACCAGTGGAATGGCTGCGATATCCTGGAAGAGCAGCACGGAAAAGGCACTACGCCCCATTTGCGAAACGGTCAGGTTACGCTCATTCATCGCCTGCATGGCAATCGCGGTTGAGGAGAGCGCCAGCGTCAGGCCGATGAGCAGCGCCACCGGCCAGTCGAGCCCCAGTACCATACAAAACGCCCCCAACAAAATGCCGCAGGAGGCCATTTGCAACGCGCCACCGCCAAAGACGGACACGCGCAACTTCCACAGTCTCTGGGGATCCAGCTCAAGGCCAATCACAAACAGCATCAACACCACGCCGATTTCAGCGAAGTGGAGAATAGATTCAGCGTCAGTGACCAGGCGTAAGCCCCACGGACCAATAATACAACCAGCGATCAGATAACCCAGCACGGACCCCAGCCCCAGACGTACCGCGATCGGTACGATGAGCGCGGCCGCCCCCAGGTAAATCAGCGCCTGAATAAGCGTATGACTATCCATGGTGGGTCTCCTGCCAGTCGAGCAACAATTGTTTGTAGCGACGGGCCTGCGCCTGCAGGGTTTCGTCGTCGCAGATGAAGGTGCAGTGAGTGGCAAACGGCGGCAACCAGTTCATCCCGCAATAGAGCGCCGTGGCCTGTAATGGTTGTCCCAGAACATCAAAGCCGGGGTGTGAACCAATATCAAAGTGCTGATCCCCGCCGCCCGTGGTCACGGCCCATAACAGACTTTTCCCCTGCAACGCACGTGCGCCATGGCCGTATGCCCAGCCGTGGGCCAGGACTTTATCAATCCATAATTTGAGGAGCGGCGGTACACTGTACCATTGCATGGGATGTTGCCAGACAACCAGGTCAGCGCGACGCAATGCCTCCTGCTCGGCGGCGATATCAATATTGAAATCGGGGTAGAGGTGATAAAGAGAGCGGATTTCCACCCCCTCCAGAGTCCCTGCATGCTCAATCATCCGCTTATTCGCATGGGAATATTGCGGATAGGGATGGGCATAAATTATCAGAATCATCGATTAACCTGTTTTCACTGCACACTTTTTTCTTTGAGTGTAGACAGTTAATCGTCGTGCTAACAGCGACAATCTGTGCGGGATTAGCAGGCACCAGCGTAGCACCTGCCAGAAAAGCGGCTAAAACAGCAAGAGGCGCTGGCGTTACCGAGGGGTGAGTCAAAAAAAGTCCCGCGCTAATGGCGGGACGCTTTCTGGCACGGAGTGAAATTAATTGTCCAGTTCACTCATGTTCTTCACCTGGTCGCGGTTAATCTGCTCAGTTTTACCCGTTTCCGCATTTTTGTAAGAGACCAGGCCGGTGTCGCTATCGATTTCCGGTTTGCCATCAGTCACGATAGTTCTGCCATCGGTGGTTTTTACGGCCTGATTGGATGAGCAACCGGCAACGGTAAAGAGCGTGGCAGCCGTAAACAGTGACGTTAATAACAGTTTCGTTCGCATGGTGTTCTCCCCTGCTTTTCAGTCGTTTTCAGTTAAATACAGGGTAACTTTAGACTAACTGACTGACCTTAAAAGAAAATACAGAACACTCTGAAGGTTTGACTTAATTCAGGGGCTTGCGTCGAATCGTCATACTCCCCGTCTGAGCAAGCGTCAAACCACGCGTCTCCGGTGCAAAAGCGATGGAGATGAGCAGGCCAACGAGCGAAATTCCCGCCCCCATCAGCATGACGTAACTGATCCCATATTTAGTGATAAAAATCGGCAGCGCCCAGGTTGAAAGAATGGTACCAATCCGGCTCAGAGACATGATGACGCCAACGGCAGAGGCGCGAATATCGGTCGGGAACAGCTCATTCGGGTAAAGCCACTGGAGGTTTCCTGGCCCGCCGGAGAAAAAGGCATATACCGCGAATGCCGCAACAACGAGCCAGATACCCATTTCAGGGATCAATCCCAGCACGGCCAGCGCCAGTGTCATCATCATAAAGCTGCCGATCAGTAGCGGTCGCCTCCCCATGCTGTTCAGCCAGTACATCGGTGGAATGCAGCCCAGCATAAAGAACAAGCTGATCACCACATTGCCCAGCGCCGCGCTTTTCCCGACGCCCAGCCCCAGCAGGCCAACAATCTGCGGACCAAAGGTATAGATGGCGAACATCGGAATAACCTGGCACGTCCAGATAGCGGCGACAAACAAGACAAACGGGAAGTGACGACGATTAAACAGCTGTAAGAAGCGAGTTTCTTGTGGTGGTTCATCATCGAACGCTACCGGCTCGCCAAACAGTTTAATCATCATCTCCTCACACTCTTTCACCCGCCCTTTACGCAGGAGCCAGCGCGGAGATTCTGGAAGATCAAAACGCCCAATCAGGATCATGATACAAGGGATTGCCGCACTCCCCAGCATCCAGCGCCATCCGCCTTCCACATCGTACAACCAATAACCGACCAGATCGGCACAGGTCGCGCCGACATACCACATCGCAGCAATAAAACTGATTGAGAAAGCTCGTTGGCGGGTACTGGAAAATTCAGTGATCATGGAGGTTGCGATAGGGTAATCCGCGCCAATCACCACGCCAATCAGCACACGCATAATGAGCAATTCCATGGGCGAGGAGACAAACATCGTGGCCACCGATATCACCCCAATGGCAATGATATCGATGAGGAACATTTTCCTTCGCCCTACTTTGTCTGAGATGTAGCCAAACAACGAGGTGCCGACAAACAGACCCGCCAGCGTTCCTGCCCCCAACAATCCCAGCCACTGTGCATCCAGCTTTAATGCTGGCGTGAGCTGCTCCAGTGCAACGCCAATCATGACAAGCACATACCCATCCAGGAAAGGTCCGCCGCTTCCCCACAACATGATTCGACGGTGAATAGATGAGAATTGGATATCATCAAAATTTCTGATCTGCTGCATGGTTATGTCCTGTCTCAACGGCAAAATACGAGGTTGGTCACCTCAAGTGCCGAATGGCCCGGCAAAAGCACCTTCTCCAGCCAATACTTCACGTAGTTTTTATAGGCCGGATAAATCTCTGTTATCCGGCACCGGTTTTAGCCGTAGCGAAACTCCACACCAAACGTACCGCGTGGGTAGTCCCATTTTTCGAGGACCGTATCCAACCCCAAAATCCGACAGGTACCGCACTCCAGGCATCCGGCGTAATCAAAACGCACACTGCCGTCATCCTGCTTTTTGTACAGGCCCGCAGGACAGGCTTTAACTAACACCTCCAGCACCTGCTTATCGGGGTCGGTTTTTAAAATGATGTGTGGGTTTTCTTCATCCACGTTGAATTTGTTAACACCCAGTTTGATGTCCACATTGACGGGGGAAGTCATAGTACAGTCGCTCCTTTTAGACCATCCTTTATCAAATTGATAAAACCTACCTTTTTGGCATGACGAAGGATTTTCTTACGCATTGCTACCGGGGCGGTACCATCGACGGTAAACAGATCGCGTGCCACGCCAACCGCCATTTCTGGGTAACGGGTAAACATGCGCGGGTTATCGAGGAAGGCAGGTAAACGCTGATACATGCGCATATCCCGCATCGGACCGTCATCAAGGAGCTGACGATAAGCCGAAAGCCCCTGACGGCTGAAATTGTTACTTTGCATCGCGGAAAGTACCGTTTTCGCGGCGGCTTCCCCTGCCGCCACGGCCAGGTCCATGCCACGAATGGTGAAACCAAGATTCATACACATGCCGGCGGCATCACCCGCGATCAGTACACCGTCGCCAACCAGTTCAGGCTGCATATTCATCCCGGATTCCGGAACAACATGAGCGGCGTATTCCACCATTTTTCCGCCGCTAATCAACGGCGCGACGGCAGGATGCTGTTTAAAATCCTCCAGCATTTGCGGGACTGATTTTTTGGCCTCTTTGAGATGATGCAGACCGCATACTAACCCAAGCGAAACTGTCGTTTGATTGGTATAGAGGAACCCGCCCCCCATCAGGCCATCTGTCGGTGCGCCGGCAAATAGCCAGGCCACCCCTTCGTTGCCCTGTAACTGGAAACGATCTTCAATGACCGTTTTTGGCAATTCGATGAGTTCTTTAACCCCAACCGCAACATTCGAAGCCGTAACGCGTTTCGCCATGCCCAGTTGTTCAGCCAGCAAGGAATTCACACCGTCCGCCAGAATCACGACTTTCGCTTCCAGAATGTCGCCATCGGCTTCCACGCCAACCACTTTGCCATCACGTTGCACGACATTGTCAACGCGGATCCCGGTGATCAATTGCGCTCCCGCCTCTTCTGCCTGCTCCATCAGCCAGGCATCAAATTTACTGCGTAAGACGGAATAAGAGGCTTGCTCAGGTTCACCGCGATCGCCGTTGAGGTAATCTACCGTCATTGCTCCCTTATCGGTCATAAACGAGAGCTTTTCATGTGTAATCAGGCGTTCGACGGGAGCATGCCCGGCAAAACCGGGAATAATACGTTCGAGACTATGGGCGTAAATACGCCCGCCAGTTACATTTTTCGCTCCGGCGGAATTACCCCTCTCAATCACCAGTACTTGCGCACCTTCCCTGGCAAGCACCAGCGCTGCCACCGAGCCCGCTACCCCCGCCCCCACGATGATGGCGTCAAAAATATCTTCTGACATAAAAACTCCAGAAATTACCTGTAATAACAGAGCGGCCACCGCTCTGCTTAAGGAATTAGCGCGCTAATGCGGCTGTCAGTGCGGGTAAAATTTTCAGCGCATCGCCGACGATACCGTAATCGGCATACTGGAAAATCGGCGCGTTTTTGTCTTTGTTAATGGCAAAAATCGTCTGTGCACCGTTTGCGCCCACCATGTGTTGAATCTGACCGGAGATCCCTACAGCCAGGTACAATTCCGGTTTGAGCATCAGGTTAGAAATGCCGACATAGCGTTCGTGTTCCATCCATTTTTCGTTTTCAGCGACCGGACGCGAACAGGCCAACTCCGCGCCAATGGACTGGCACAACGCTGTTGCCAGCGAGATATTCTCCTTGCTACCGATACCGCGTCCGACGCTGACAACCCACCGCGCTTTATCAAGATCAACGTTACTGTTCTGGCGAGCCTGAGTTGCAGTGCGAATGACGGTGATTTCCGGTGACTGCCATGCGACAGTCTGCGCCACGCCGCTTCGCGAAGTGTCTGGCTGCGCCGGCTCAAATGTGCCGCTGCTGAGCGTAATCACGGCGAAAGAAGAACGTAGCATTTCTTCGCCAATGGCAAGTCCGCCATACACCATATGTTTTACCAAAGCGTTATCACCCGCGATGGCGACGGCATTGGCATCATTAGAGACTGCGGCCGTCAGGCGGAAACCCAATTTTGCCGCCAGTAATTTGCCCCGACGTGTATTGGGCAGCAGTACCAGCCCTTTCGAACCCTGCTGGCGAATGGTCGCCGCCATGGCGTCCGCATAATCTTCAATCATGCGGTCTTCCGGTTTACCGCTGAGATGCCAGACGCTATCGGCCCCCAGGTGGAATGCTGTTGCACTGTCGGTTTCACTGAGCACAAATACATTGATCTGTTCGCCCAACGTGCGTGCGCCACCCACCAAATCAGCCAGCCGGGAAACGGTATCGCTGAATACCCATACAGTGGAAAACTTGCTCATAACATCCCCTTTTAATTGATGATCTTGCGCAGATGGTCAGCAAATACGGCGATTTGTTCTTCGCCATCACCTTCAATAACGATGCGCTGGCGCTCACGTTGTCCCGGCGCAGCGATCTGTTGCACGGAGTTCACCTCCGCGTGGGTAAAACCAATATCCGCTGTCGTCCAGACCTGAACCGGTTTTTTGGCCGCGCCCAGAATGGCTTTCATGGAAGGAATTTGCGGGGAGTTAATATCCGTAGAGACCGCAATGACCGCCGGAAGCGGTATGCTCAGGGTTTCGATCTCGTCTTCCAGAGCGCGCTCAACGGTCAGCGTGTTATCCACCAGCGATAAAATTTTACTGACGCCGTTGATTGCCGGAATGTGTAGCATTTCACCCAGCAGCAGACTGACCTGTTGGGCATAGAGATCGGAGGAACCGTCGCCACAAACAATCAGATCAAAGCCGGATTTTTTCGCTGCCTGCGCTAACGCCACTGCGGTTTGTTGCGGCAGCGCATTCTCAAACGCATCATCAATCACAACAATCAGTTCGTCCGGGCCGCGCGAAAGCACATCTTTGCGTCCTTTCGCATTAGTCAGCGCCTTACCGCCAACACTCATGGCGACCACTTGCGCGTCTCCGGACTGCTGTTTTAACTGGCAAGCAGCTTCAATCGCATTCAAATCGTATTGGCTAATTTTGGCATCCGCTTTACTAATATCTAACGAACCATCCGCGTTATTGATCGCAATATCCTGTTCATCAGGTACGCACTTGTAACAAGTAATTATCTTCATTGCCTCTCCAGAAATCATGAAGGAATCGTCGTCCATATCGGCGATGGTAAATACAGATAGCACACCATTTAATTACGGGATAAAACATTAATCACCAATATTGAAAATGTCACACCCTGTAAAATAGGACTTTCAATATTGTTAGCCACTTCACCAATATTGAAAAATCGGTTTCATCTTGCAAATTTTCAATATTGTTTACGGGATCACCAATATTGAACACCACGAGGATGGAAAAACAGAAAAATCATAAACAAATTATTGTTTTTAAACAAATTAATAGTCACACCCAACCAAATAAAAACCGACAAAAAAGTGTGACATGAATAACAGAATACGCTGTAGCGAATACCCATCATGGAGCACTCGCCGAAGCTTCCTTGAGGTTAAAGAGTCATTAAATAAACACTCACAAAAATGAACATAAATATAACAAACGGGAACGAAATATAAATCAATTATGACACTGGAATTCGAACATGAAAAATGACAAGAGAAAGTCAGGTATAGAGCCAAAAGTTTTTTTCCCACCGCTAATTATCGTCGGAATACTTTGCTGGCTAACTGTTAGAGACCTTGATGCCGCCAATGTGGTTATTAATGCAGTATTTACTTATGTAACGAATGTCTGGGGATGGGCATTTGAGTGGTATATGGTCGTGATGCTCTTTGGCTGGTTCTGGCTGGTCTTTGGCCCTTACGCCAAAAAGAAACTGGGCGATGAGAAACCTGAATTCAGCACAGCAAGCTGGATTTTCATGATGTTCGCCTCCTGTACCTCTGCAGCCGTGTTGTTCTGGGGATCGATAGAGATTTATTACTATATCTCTACACCACCGTTTGCATTAGCCCCCAACTCTACCGGCGCCAAAGAGCTCGGCCTCGCCTACAGTTTGTTCCACTGGGGACCGCTACCGTGGGCCACCTATAGCTTCCTTTCCGTCGCTTTCGCCTACTTTTTCTTTGTTCGCAAAATGGATGTGATTCGCCCCAGCTCAACGCTTGTGCCTTTAGTGGGTGAGAAACATGTGAAAGGGTTATTCGGGACCATCGTCGATAACTTCTATCTTGTGGCACTGATCTTCGCGATGGGTACCAGCCTCGGTCTGGCTACGCCGCTGGTCACCGAATGTATGCAGTATCTATTCGGCATTCCCCATACGCTGCAACTGGACGCGATCATCATTAGCTGCTGGATCATTCTGAACGCAATCTGCGTGGCCTGCGGCCTGCAGAAAGGAGTGAAGATTGCCAGCGACGTGCGTAGCTACCTGAGTTTCCTGATGCTCGGCTGGGTATTCATTGTCAGCGGCGCCAGCTTCATCATGAACTACTTCACCGATTCCGTCGGTATGCTGTTGATGCATCTGCCACGTATGTTGTTCTACACCGATGCTATCGGCAAAGGCGGTTTCCCGCAGGGCTGGACCGTTTTCTACTGGGCCTGGTGGGTCATTTACGCCATTCAAATGAGTATCTTCCTCGCCCGTATATCGCGTGGCCGTACCGTTCGTGAACTGTGCTTCGGAATGGTGCTGGGCCTGACGGCTTCCACCTGGATCCTGTGGACCGTGCTCGGCAGTAACACGCTACTGCTGATGGATAAAAATATTCTCAATATTCCGCAGCTTATCGCAGAGCATGGCGTACCACGCGCCATTATCGAGACCTGGGCCGCCTTACCCCTGAGTACAGCAACAATGTGGGGGTTCTTTATTCTCTGCTTTATTGCCACCGTCACACTTATCAACGCTTGTTCTTACACGCTGGCCATGTCGACCTGCCGCGAAATACGCGATGGTGAAGAGCCGCCTCTGCTGGTACGTATCGGCTGGTCCATTCTGGTCGGCATCATCGGTATTGTGCTATTGGCTCTCGGCGGGTTGAAACCGATACAAACGGCAATCATCGCAGGCGGCTGCCCTCTTTTCTTCGTCAATATCATGGTCACGCTGTCCTTTATTAAGGACGCCAAAGCGCACTGGAAAGATAACTAAGATAAATCAACCATATCAAGAGGTTAAAAGATGGACTTTAACTTGAATGATGAACAGGAACTGTTCGTCGCCGGTATTCGTGAATTAATGGCCAGTGAAAATTGGGAGGCCTATTTTGCCGAATGCGATCGCGATAGCGTCTATCCTGAGCGTTTCGTAAAAGCACTGGCCGATATGGGCATTGACAGCCTGCTGCTCCCGGAAGATCGCGGTGGTCTGGATGCCGGTTTCGTTACCGTGGCGGCCGTGTGGATGGAATTAGGTCGCCTGGGTGCGCCAACCTACGTGCTCTATCAACTTCCTGGCGGCTTCAACACGGTGTTACGCGAAGGCACTCAGGAACAGATCGATAAGATCATGGCGTTTCAGGGTACCGGTAAACAGATGTGGAACTCGGCGATCACTGAACCGGGCGCCGGGTCTGACGTGGGCAGTTTAAAAACCACCTATACCCGCAAAAATGGTAAGGTTTATCTTAACGGCAGTAAGTGCTTCATCACCAGTAGCGCTTACACCCCTTATATCGTGGTAATGGCGCGTGACGGCGCGTCTGCGGATAAACCCATTTATACCGAATGGTTTGTCGATATGAGCAAACCTGGCATCAAAGTTAACAAGCTTGAGAAACTCGGTCTGCGCATGGATAGCTGCTGCGAAATTACCTTTGACGATGTTGAACTGGATGAAAAAGACATGTTCGGCCGTGAGGGTAATGGGTTTAACCGTGTCAAAGAAGAGTTTGACCACGAACGCTTCCTCGTTGCTCTGACGAACTACGGTACCGCAATGTGCGCCTTTGAAGATGCGGCGCGCTACGCCAATCAGCGAGTGCAGTTTGGCGAAACGATCGGTCGCTTCCAGCTGATTCAGGAGAAGTTTGCCCATATGGCAATCAAATTAAACTCCATGAAAAACATGCTGTTGGAAGCCGCCTGGAAAGCAGATAACGGCACCATTACCTCCGGCGATGCAGCCATGTGCAAATACTTCTGCGCCAATGCAGCATTTGAGGTCGTTGACAGTGCAATGCAAGTACTTGGTGGCGTCGGGATTGCAGGCAATCACCGTATTACCCGTTTCTGGCGCGATCTGCGCGTTGACCGGGTGTCCGGCGGTTCCGACGAAATGCAGATCCTGACTTTGGGTCGCGCAGTGCTCAAACAGTACCGTTAATCGGGTGATAACCCCATCACGCTGTGATGGGGTTCCAGGGATGCCACACAGGAGTATGTCATGAGTCATCGTTTACCAATGCCCGTGTTTGGACCACTTGCGGGTGTGCGGGTCGTTTTCTCCGGTATCGAAATTGCCGGGCCCTTCGCCGGACAAATGTTTGCCGAGTGGGGCGCAGAAGTTATCTGGATTGAAAATGTCGCCTGGGCCGACACAATTCGTGTCCAGCCCAATTATCCGCAACTCTCACGCCGCAATCTGCACGCGCTATCGCTGAATATCTTTAAAGATGAAGGCCGGGAAGCGTTCCTTAAGTTAATGGAAACCACCGACATTTTTATCGAGGCCAGTAAAGGTCCGGCATTTGCTCGCCGGGGAATTACCGATGAAGTGTTATGGGAACACAATCCGAAGCTGGTCATCGCCCACCTGTCTGGTTTTGGGCAGTTTGGGACAGAGGAGTACACCAACCTTCCTGCTTATAACACCATTGCGCAAGCCTTCAGCGGTTACCTGATTCAAAATGGCGACGTTGACCAGCCGATGCCCGCCTTCCCGTACACGGCAGACTATTTTTCTGGCATGACGGCGACAACCGCAGCACTTGCGGCGCTGCATAAAGTACGTGAAACAGGCAAAGGGGAAAGCATTGATATTGCGATGTATGAAGTGATGCTGCGCATGGGCCAGTACTTCATGATGGATTATTTCAATGGCGGCGAAATCTGTCCGCGTATGACCAAAGGCAAAGACCCCTATTACGCTGGCTGTGGTCTGTATAAATGCTCGGATGGCTACATCGTGATGGAACTGGTCGGTATCACGCAAATTACCGAGTGTTTTAACGATATCGGGCTGGCGCATATTCTCGGCACGCCAGAAGTTCCGGAAGGTACACAACTCATTCACCGCGTCGAGTGCCCGTACGGTCCACTGGTGGAAGAGAAACTGGATGCATGGCTGCTAACGCATACCATTGCCGAAGTACAAGCGCGCTTCGCCGAGCTGAATATTGCCTGTGCAAAAGTACTGACCATTCCTGAACTGGAGGGTAATCCGCAGTACGTCGCCCGCGAATCAATCACCCAATGGCAAACCATGGATGGCCGTACCTGCAAGGGGCCAAACATTATGCCGAAATTCAAAAATAACCCTGGGAAAATCTGGCGCGGCATGCCGTCACACGGCATGGATACCTCCGCCATCTTGCAGAACATCGGTTACAGCGAAGCAGATATTAAGGAACTGGTAAGCAAGGGGCTGGCCAGGGTTGAGGATTAAATACGTAGCGCTAACGGGATCGTGTAGCCACCCTGTTAGCGCTTACACCTAATTTCAGTGGATAAAAGTGCGATGGATGTTATTGGCGATCAAAACTTACGTCAGATGTGGGACGACCTGGCAGAAGTCTATGGCGATAAAACGGCGCTGATTTTTGAGTCATGTGAAGGTGAAGTACAGCAATTCAGCTATACCTTCCTCAATGAAGAAATCAATCGCACAGCAAACCTGTTCAACGGGCTGGGGATCCAAAAAGGCGATAAAGTCGCGCTGCATCTGGATAACTGCCCTGAGTTTTTCTTTTGCTGGTTCGGGCTGGCAAAAATCGGTGCCATCATGGTGCCGATTAACGCCAGGCTATTGCATGATGAAAGTCTGTGGATCCTGCAAAACTGCCGGGCTCGTTTTTTGGTAACCACTGAAAACTTCTATCCCCTTTACCGTCAGATTCTGCAGGAAGGTGAAACGCAGCTCAATCATATCTGCCTTATCGACCGACAGTTCTGTGTCTCAGATACCGCGGTGAGTGATTTTTATCAACTTAAGCGCGCCCAACCCACTACCCTGAACTCTACGCCGACGTTAAGCACCGACGATACCGCAGAAATTCTTTTTACCTCGGGCACGACCTCACGACCGAAAGGTGTGGTTATTACCCAATATAACTTACGCTTTGCGGGTTACTACTCCGCCTGGCAGTGTGCATTACGCGATGACGATATTTATCTGACCGCTATGCCCGCTTTTCATATCGATTGTCAGTGTACGGCGGCAATGGCCGCCTTTTCCAGCGGTGCCACCTTTGTGCTGCTTGAGAAATACAGTGCACGTGCGTTCTGGAGCCAGGTGCGAAAATACCGTGCCACAGTTACCGAATGCATTCCCATGATGATTAGAACCCTGATGGTGCAACCGCCGGTGCCTGCGGATAATCAGCATTGCCTTCGTGAAGTGCTTTTCTACCTCAATCTTGCCGTGCAGGAAAAAGACGCCTTTGTTGAACGTTTCGGTGTCAGGTTGCTGACATCGTATGGCATGACGGAAACGATTGTCGGCATTATTGGTGACAGACCCGGTGATAAACGGCGCTGGCCATCAATTGGCCGCGCGGGATTTTGCTACGAAGCGGAAATTCGTAACGATCAAAATCAGCCCCTTCCTCCCCATGAAATCGGTGAAATATGTATTAAAGGTATGCCGGGGAAAACGCTTTTTAAAGAGTATTACGAACAGCCGGACGCAACCGCCAGGGCACTGGATGCAAGCGGCTGGTTACATACCGGTGATTCGGGTTACTACGATGAAGAAGGCTTTTTTTATTTTGTCGACAGGCGTTGCAATATGATTAAGCGCGGTGGTGAGAATGTCTCCTGTGTAGAACTGGAGAATATCATTTCGACCCATCCAAAAATTCAGGATACGGTGGTTATCGGTGTTAAAGACACTATCAGGGATGAAGCTATAAAAGCCTTTATTGTTCTTCATGAAGGCGAAACATTAAGTGCTGATGAGTTTTTTTCTTTTTGCGCCAGTAATATGGCGAAATTTAAAGTACCGACGCTTGTTGAATTCAGGAGCGATCTGCCACGCAACTGTTCAGGGAAAGTCATCAAGAAAAATCTAACATAACGTATTTGGCTGAATTTATGTTCGCCGAAATAGAAATAACGTGAACACTTCATATCTTGCAGAGGCGGTATGCCTCTGCAAAGCATACACATATTTAAAAGGAGCAAAATATGAGTGAATCATTACATCTGAACCGCCATGGGCATATTCTGGAAATTATTCTCGATCGCCCCGTTGCCAATGCCATTGATGCAAAAACCAGTTTTGCCATGGGTGAAGTATTTCTGAATTTCCGCGAAGACCCTGAATTACGCGTGGCAATTATTACTGGCGCCGGCCAGAAATTCTTTTCCGCGGGCTGGGATTTAAAAGCAGCAGCAGAAGGTGAAGCACCGGATGCAGATTTTGGACCTGGCGGGTTTGCAGGATTGACCGAACTTTTTGATCTCGATAAACCGGTCATTGCCGCAGTAAACGGCTATGCCTTTGGCGGTGGGTTTGAACTGGCGCTGGCAGCAGATTTCATTATCTGCGCTGAAAATGCCAGCTTTGCCTTACCCGAAGCCAAACTCGGCATCGTGCCGGACAGCGGTGGGGTTTTACGTCTGCCTAAACGCTTACCGCCCGCTATCGTCAATGAAATGGTGATGACCGGGCGGCGCATGAATGCCGAAGAAGCACTACGCTGGGGTATTGCTAATTATGTTGTCAGTCAGGAAGCATTGATGGAGAAGGCGCGCGAACTGGCACAGCAACTGCTTCAAAGCGCACCACTGGCTATTGCCGCATTAAAAGAGATAACCAGAACAACCAGAGAAATGCCGGTAGAAGAAGGCTATCGTTATCTCCGTAGCGGTGCGCTCAAACATTATCCGGCAGTCCTGCATTCCGAAGATGCGATTGAAGGGCCGCAGGCCTTTGCCGAAAAACGCTCACCGGTATGGAAAGGACGTTAATAACTCATGAGCTATTACGCCTTTGAAGGCTTGATCCCGGTCGTCCATCCAGAGGCGTATATCCATCCGAGCGCGGTATTGATTGGCGACGTCATTGTAGGGGCTGGTGTCTATGTCGGTCCTCACGCTTCGCTTCGTGGTGACTATGGCCGCCTGATTCTGGAACCAGGTTCGAATTTACAGGATGGCTGCATTATGCACGGTTACTGCGATACCGACACCGTCGTAGGTGAGAACGGACATATCGGACACGGCGCGATTTTGCATGGCTGCGTGATTGGCCGGGATGCGCTGGTCGGTATGAACAGCGTGATTATGGACGGCGCGGTTATTGGCGAAGAGAGTATTGTTGCCGCCATGAGCTTTGTGAAAGCCGGATTTATAGGAGCAGCAAGACAATTATTGGTGGGATCGCCAGCCCGTTTCCTCCGTGATGTAACCGAAGAAGAGTTGCACTGGAAGCAACTTAATACCCGGGAATATCAGGATCTGGCTGTCCGTTGTCGCTCATCATTATATGAAACGCAACCGCTGCACCAGCCAGAAAAAAACCGGCCGAGGCTTAAAGGTACGACAGAGGTGAAGCCGAAATCAGCGCAATGACTTTATCGAATGGCGCACTCGCGCCATTCGATATTTGCTCATTAACGACGCAAACTTTTTGACAACATCATTTGCCATTTCTGCTCCGTCTTAAGTCCTGCTGGCAGGACTACAGGCATATGGGATGTTTTCGTAGTACTGAGCATTTTTTCCTGCGCATTATTTTTCAGCCTGGTATAGATTTGATCATCAATGTTTTTTACACGCACCAGACGCTGACATTGACATCCTCTTCCTTGCAGTTGGTTTGGAATTGTCCTGGTCTCACAGGTAATTTCTTCTACCTCAGAAAGAATATAAGAAACCGTATTGATCGCTTTACAGTGGTCCATGTCAAAATGTCTGGCAATTTCTTTAGCGCTTACCCAACGGTTTTCCGCCATTATCCAATCGGCAATTAACAAATAAAGGGGTTTTTCAACATATTCTTTACTCATAAACACACCATTTTTACAAATTAAAAATCTTGTTATGGTCAGGCTTGCCGGGATATCGACAAAATCATTAACCACACTAAATATACGGATAACAAGAAATAGTATGCAGGTTTGAAGATCATTAGTGTGAGCAAAATCGTGCTAGTGGCATTAGAAAAATGCGTAACAATGATTTGCACGTTCAGGACGAATGGTATGTATAAAAAACGGCTCCTTTACAGGAACCGTTTATTTAATCGGTAATACTATGCGCTGGTCTGCGCAGCAGGTTACCCTTTAATCTGCGCGTGCATTTCCTGAACGGAGGTCACCTTCTCGGTGGCATCGGCATTCAGCGCCATCGCTGTAGCAAAACCACCATTCAGCGTGGTGTCGTAATGCACTTTGTACTGCAGCGCGCTGCGGCGAATGACCCTGGAGTCTTCTATCGCCCGACGGCCTGCGGTGGTGTTGATGATGTAGGTGTATTCGCCATTCTTAATACGGTCCTGGATGTGCGGACGACCTTCATGCACCTTATTCACCAGACGCGGATTAATACCGGCTTCGCCCAGGACAATCGCCGTACCGTGAGTTGCATCGAGTTCGAAACCGAACTTGAGCAGCTTCGCTGCCAGGTCAACCACACGCTCTTTATCCCCTTCACGTACAGAGAGCAGCGCACGCCCCTGTTTCTTCATCGTGGAGTTGCTACCCAGTTGCGCTTTAGCAAACGCTTCGGCGAAGGTACGGCCCACACCCATCACTTCCCCGGTAGAGCGCATTTCTGGCCCTAACAGCGGGTCAACGCCCGGGAATTTATTGAATGGCAGCACCACTTCTTTCACCGAGTAGTACGGCGGGATAATTTCTTTGGTGACGCCCTGCTGTGCCAGCGTCTGGCCAACCATCACACGCGCCGCCACTTTCGCCAGCGGTACGCCGGTGGCTTTGGAGACAAACGGTACGGTACGCGCCGCACGCGGGTTCACCTCAATCAGATACACTTCGTTATCTTTTACCGCAAACTGGACGTTCATCAGACCGCGAACCTGCAGTTCGAAGGCCAGTTTCTGCACCTGCTGGCGCATCACGTCCTGAATGTCCTGGCTCAGCGTGTAGGCTGGCAGGGAACAAGCGGAGTCGCCGGAGTGCACGCCGGCCTGCTCGATATGCTCCATGATGCCGCCAATCAGCACCATTTCGCCGTCGCAGATAGCGTCAACATCCACTTCTACCGCATCGTCCAGGAAGCGATCCAGCAGGACTGGCGCATCGTTGGACACGCTCACTGCGGTCTGGAAGTAACGACGCAGGTCGGCTTCGTCGTAGACGATTTCCATCGCACGGCCACCCAGAACGTAGGACGGGCGCACCACCAGCGGGTAGCCAATCTCTTTCGCCTTCTCAACCGCTTGCTCAATGGCGGTGACGGTGGCGTTCGCCGGTTGTTTCAGTTTCAGACGGTCAACCGCCTGCTGGAAACGTTCACGGTCTTCGGCACGGTCAATGGCATCCGGGCTGGTACCGATAACCGGTACACCCGCCGCTTCCAGCGCGCGCGCCAGTTTCAGCGGCGTTTGACCGCCGTACTGCACGATAACGCCTTTCGGCTTCTCGATACGCACGATTTCCAGCACATCTTCCAGCGTTACCGGCTCGAAGTAGAGACGGTCGGAGGTGTCGTAGTCGGTAGAGACCGTTTCCGGGTTACAGTTGACCATGATGGTCTCGTAGCCGTCTTCGCGCAGCGCCAGCGAGGCGTGTACGCAGCAGTAGTCAAATTCAATCCCCTGACCGATACGGTTCGGGCCGCCACCCAGTACCATAATTTTATCGCGGTCCTGGTTCGGATTCGCTTCACACTCCTCTTCATACGTGGAGTACATGTAAGCGGTGTCGGTCGCGAATTCTGCCGCACAGGTGTCCACACGTTTGTAGACCGGGTGCAGGTTGTACTGATCGCGCAGCTTACGCACTTCCGTTTCGCGCACGCCTGCCAGTTTAGCCAGACGCGCATCGGCAAAGCCTTTACGCTTGAGCATACGCAAGAAATCCGCGTCGAGGCCGTTAATGCCCACTTCGGCGACTTTCTCTTCCAGACGCACCAGTTCTTCAATCTGCACCAGGAACCAGCGGTCAATGTTGGTCAGGTTGAAAACGCCATCAACGGACAGGCCTGCACGGAAGGCATCGGCGATGTACCAGATACGCTCAGCGCCAGCGTCTTTCAGCTCGCGACGGATTTTGGTCAGCGCTTCCGGGTCATCCAGGCTCACTTTCGGGTCAAAGCCGGTTGCGCCCACTTCCAGGCCGCGCAGCGCTTTTTGCAGGGATTCCTGCTGGGTGCGGCCAATGGCCATCACTTCACCGACCGATTTCATCTGAGTGGTCAGGCGGTCGTTGGCGCCAGCGAATTTCTCAAAGTTGAAGCGCGGGATCTTGGTGACAACGTAGTCGATAGACGGTTCGAAGGACGCCGGGGTACGACCACCGGTGATATCGTTCATCAATTCGTCGAGGGTGTAACCCACCGCCAGTTTCGCCGCCACTTTGGCAATCGGGAAGCCGGTCGCTTTCGAGGCCAGCGCGGAGGAGCGGGAGACTCGCGGGTTCATTTCGATAACAATCAGACGGCCATTTTTCGGGTTAACCGAGAACTGAACGTTAGAACCGCCGGTTTCCACGCCGATTTCACGCAATACCGCCATCGAGGCGTTACGCATGATTTGATACTCTTTATCGGTCAGGGTCTGTGCAGGCGCAACGGTGATGGAGTCACCGGTGTGGATGCCCATGGCGTCGAAGTTTTCGATGGAGCAGACGATGATACAGTTATCGTTTTTATCACGCACCACCTCCATCTCGTACTCTTTCCAGCCAATCAGCGACTCATCAATCAGCAGCTCTTTTGTCGGGGAAAGGTCCAGACCGCGTTCACAAATCTCTTCAAACTCTTCGCGGTTGTAGGCGATACCGCCGCCCGTTCCGCCCATGGTGAAGCTGGGTCGAATGATGCACGGATAGCCCACGTCAGCAGCAACGGCGAGCGCTTCTTCCATATTGTGCGCGATACCGGAACGCGCGGTTTCCAGGCCGATTTTCTTCATCGCCACGTCGAAGCGGCGGCGGTCTTCGGCTTTATCAATCGCATCAGCGGTGGCACCGATCATAGTGACACCGAACTCGGCCAGCACGCCCTGGCGTTCCAGCTCCAGCGCACAGTTCAGCGCTGTCTGGCCACCCATGGTCGGTAGCACCGCATCCGGACGCTCTTTTTCGATGATTTTGCGTACCACTTCCCAGTGGATCGGCTCGATATAGGTTGCATCCGCCATTTCCGGGTCGGTCATGATCGTCGCCGGGTTGGAGTTCACCAGAATGACGCGATAACCCTCTTCACGCAGCGCTTTACACGCCTGCGCACCGGAGTAGTCGAACTCACACGCCTGACCGATAACAATCGGGCCGGCGCCAAGGATCAGGATGCTTTTTATGTCTGTACGTTTTGGCATGGCTCTTTTTCGCTCCTGATTATTTAGCAGACTGACGGTAAATCTCAATTAACTCGATAAAATGGTCGAACAGCGGCGCAGCGTCGTGCGGGCCCGGGCTTGCCTCAGGATGGCCCTGGAAGCTGAATGCCGGTTTATCCGTGCGATGAATCCCCTGCAGGGTGCCATCAAACAATGACTTATGCGTGACGCGCAGGTTTGCAGGCATGGAGGCTTCATCTACTGCAAAACCGTGGTTCTGTGCGGTAATCATCACGGTGTTGTTATCGATATCTTTTACCGGGTGGTTGCCGCCATGGTGACCGAACTTCATCTTCACGGTTTTCGCGCCGCTCGCCAGCGCCAGCAACTGGTGGCCAAGACAGATACCGAATACCGGAATGTCGGTCTCAAGGAATTTTTCGATTGCCTCGATAGCGTAATCGCACGGTGCCGGGTCGCCAGGACCGTTAGAGAGGAAGATACCGTCCGGATTCATTTTCAGGACATCTTCCGCCGACGTTTTCGCCGGAACGACCGTCAGACGGCAGCCTCTGTCCACCAGCATACGCAGGATGTTACGTTTTGCGCCGAAGTCGTACGCCACGACATGCAGCGGCAGTTCATCTTCGCTTTTCGCTTCCGGCAATTCGCCTTTCAGTGTCCAGCTCCCCTGCGTCCAGCTATATGGCTCGGCAGTCGTCACTTCTTTCGCCAAATCCATCCCGTTCAGCCCCGGGAAGCTTTTCGCTTTCTCCAGCGCCAGAGCGGCATCCAGATTGTCCCCGGCGATAATGCAGCCGTTCTGTGCGCCTTTTTCACGCAGCAGACGCGTCAACTTACGGGTATCGATATCGGCAATCGCCACGATGTTATGGCGTTTCAGGTATGAAGAGAGGTCTTCGGTATTACGATAGTTGCTGGCAATCAGCGGCAGGTCGCGAATGACCAGGCCTTGCGCATGTACCTGAGAGGATTCTTCATCGGCGGCATTGGTGCCGACATTACCAATATGGGGATAAGTAAGGGTGACGATTTGGCGGGAGTAGGAAGGATCAGTGAGGATTTCTTGATAACCGGTCATTGAAGTATTGAAAACGACTTCCCCAACCGCCGAACCTGTTGCCCCTATGGCCCGACCGTGAAACTGGGTTCCGTCTTCCAGAACCAATAGCGCTGACTTAATCAAAACACCCTCCAGAGAATATTCACTCACTTTATTTGCATATTAATTCAATTATAAGCCTCGAATCAATGCAAATTTGCGTAACCGCGAATTTTTTGCAAACGGCGGCATTCTGGAGACATGAAGGGTAAAAGTCAACTCATAGCGCATCTTTTTCATGTCTTTTTGCGCCCCAGAAAAGAATAGCACGATTTAGAGGGCAAAAAGATCACATTACCGGAGGAAGGAAAACGCTTGCGTCGTTATAAAACTGGTTACATGGACTCAGCTTTAGTAAAAAGTGGACCAGACGGTCAAAATTTACATTTCAGCAACCATAATGGGACGGAAGACAGACATTAATAGGGGTTTAAAATGGTGAATCAGATAAAATGAGGAAAAATAAAAGGGCAATAAAATATTGCCCTATGCAATCAATACATTACGACTGCAACAACCACATCACGATGGGTAATAACTTTTACAAATTGTTCAAATCCAGCACATCCCGCATGTCAAAAAGGCCGGTTTCTTTGTTTTTTAGCCATAAAGCAGAGCGAACCGCACCATTAGCAAACGTCATTCGGCTTGACGCTTTATGGCTAATTTCAACGCGTTCACCGATATCAGCGAACATCGCTGTATGTTCGCCGACAATGTCACCCGCGCGAACGGTAGCAAAGCCAATTGTGCCCGGTACACGCTCGCCGGTATGGCCTTCACGTGCATAAACAGCACAATCTTTTAAATCTTTATTCAATGCCTGGGCAATAGACTCTCCCATAGCCAGGGCGGTCCCTGACGGCGCATCCACTTTATAGCGGTGATGTGCTTCGATAATTTCTATATCGGTGTAACCCCCCATCACCTTCGCCGCTTTTTCCAGCAGCTTAAGCATTACGTTCACGCCAACGCTGAAATTCGCCGCAAAAACAATGGCAATCTCTTGCGATGCCTCGCGAATTGCCGCTTTGCCTGCATCATCAAAACCGGTGGTACCGATAATCATCCCTTTGCGGTGCTGGCGACAAAACGCCAGATGAACAAGGGTTCCCTCCGGACGGGTGAAATCGATCAGTACATCAAAATCGTCCTTTACCGCCTGCAGATCGCTGCTCACGGTAACGCCTGTCGTACCCACGCCAGCGAGCTCTCCTGCATCGCTGCCCAGCAGGGAAGAACCTTCCCGCTCCAGTGCTGCGCCAAGCGCGACGCCATCCATCTGCTGGGTTGCCTGAATTAACTGGCGGCCCATACGCCCGCCGGCCCCCGCGATGGCTACGCGGATTTGTGCATCATGCATAGTTGTACTCTTTTGTTAATGAAATGCTGAAAATCGTTCTCAGATTAACCAGCCCGCGTCGGGGCTACCAGCCGAAAACACCGATAATTAGAATTAAATGATAAACAGCGGGAAATATCAGTAAAAGACATGATTCATCCCGCAGGATGAATCAATAGTCTGGGAAGAAAATGAAGTGAAACTTACTCAGAATAGAAAGGGCCCGTCGGGAAATGACTCAAAAACCAGGTCACTGCCAGTAAATCAGCACTGCCACCAGGGCTTAGATTACGGGCGATAAGCTCGTCATCCAGTTGCTGCATCGCTTCAATTCCGCCTTCGACCAACACTCCACCTTGCCATAATAATTTTTGTGCCTCCTGCTGAACATAATTAAGTCCTTCCAGTCCACCTCGGGATACAAGGTTGGTATCATCATTCCAGGCCATCAAATGCAGAAGCGTTTGCAACAGCGCAAGATTCGCATCCCCACACTCCCGTAAAACCCGATTGTAAACAGGCAGAGCCTGCGTTCTCACGGTACGAAAACCGCTTTCGGCTTCCCCTCGTGCGCCGGCCAGACCATAATGTAGAAAATGCATCCCACCTTTACTCAGCTTCCCATCTTTGTCTGATGAGAGTTCACGCGCAACAATATGCTTGCACATACGGGCCACATGATCGCAAATGAGATTTTGCTCAAGTGGTTCCTCAAGTGCGCGAATTCGCCCTATAGCCGTACTTAACAGACCAAAAGCAAATATCGCGCCACGGTGTGTATTTACGCCACCAGTCGCCTGTAACATATCGTTCTCACAGGCCAGTCCAGGCGGACGCAGCATAACCAACACTGTCTGCGGATCCAGCTTCGCGGTACTATTACCCATGATAAAAAACTTTTCCATCCATGGTGCAATCGCCGCCGTGCTGCGCTCAAAGGTGGCCAGATCCATATCCCGATGGGCACCGGAATTGCGAATGTCCACTAGTCCCGGTTTAGGTGTTAACTGCACCTCAACCAGCAGCGCGCGCGCCACTAGTCCGATAACATCTTCGGCTTTCAGCGTTACGCTAACTGGCGTATACCGTTCCGTCACTACGTCCACGCTCATAGCTATCAATCCTTCGTGCAATTTCATCCAACAAGAGATCGAGAGAGTGAGCTCGACCTCGCGCACAGACATGGGCATCCTGCTGACAAATCAGGCATTGCCTGGCAGGTAGCCCCAGTTCACGACGTGAAAGCAACCGGCCGTCGCTATTAATCACATCAAGATCCCAGAGCCTTCCCAGTGGATGCTGTTGCTCCAGCATCACCAACTGCCGTTTCAGCGCTTCGGCAGGTGCGCAGACCGCCGCCATCCATTCCGGGCCGCTCAGCGCCCCCGTCTGCGCTTCCCAGACGCGGACCCATTCCATCTGCTGACAGACCACCGTGATCTCGCGCTGCGCATACTCAGCAACACGCTGCCATACAGGGGAGTTTTTGACTGCTCCAGGCGTCACCAGTGAAAATGAAATCAGCGGCAGTCGATAACAATCCAACGCCTGACGCTGACGCGCCGCGCGGCTATCGCGTGCGTGGAGCATCATTTTAAGCGTTACCGGCTGACCATTGGCGAGGAGGTCTGCGCCGTTCATCAGCGTTTAACCTGGCGGATCACGTCGATCACCGATCCATCGCGATAGCGCACCACCGCCACAACCCGATCGGTAAAGACGATAGGCTCCGGTTTGCCCGTCAACTGCTCCGCGCGCTGCTGGAGTTGTTCGATTTTCACTAGCGCTACGCCAGCCTGCCTCAGGTTATCAATCAGATCCTGACGTGCCGGGTTCACTGCGATGCCGTGATCGGTCACGAGCACATCGACGCTAGCGCCGGGAGTTACGGTGGTGAGCACCTTCTCCACCACGCAAGGAATGCGCCCGCGTACCAGCGGCGCGGTAATAATGGTGAGATCTGCCCCCGCCGCCGTGTCGCTATGTCCGCCGGACGCGCCGCGCAGGACACCGTTCGAACCGGTCAACACGTTCACGTTGTAATTCACATCAATTTCCAGTGCGCTGAGCATCACCACGTTCAGACGTTCGCATGCCGCCCCCTTAGAGCCTGGATTGGCGTACTGGTTGGTAGAAATCTCAATGTGGTTAGGGTTTTGCGCCAGAGAACGCGCGGCGTCACCGTCAAAGGATTGGGTATCAAGCAGTGCTTTGATCAGCCCTTTTTCATGCAGCTCCACCATCGTGCCAGTGATTCCTCCGAGCCCGAAGCTGGCGGTAATATTGTGGCGACGCATTTTATCTTCGAGGAAGCGCGTTACCGCCAGCGACGCGCCGCCGGTTCCGGTCTGCATGGAAAAGCCGTCGTTGAAATAGCCGGAATGTTCAATCACCTGCGCCGCCTGACGCGCAATCAGCAGTTCACGCGGGTTACTGGACAAGCGGATCGCCCCCGCCGTGATCTTCGCCGGATCACCCACTTCATCGACCTGAACAATATAATCCACCTGATCCTGCGCAATGCTCGCCGGATAATTCGGGTACGCAACCCACGCTTCCGTCAGCAGCACCACGCATTTGGCGTGTTCGGCATCAACCTGCGCATAACCTAACGAGCCGCAGCGCGATTTACCGCTAAAACCGTTGGCATTACCGAACTCATCGCAGCACGGTACGCCGAGGAAAGCGACATCGATCTTCAGCTCACCGCTCTGGATAAGCTTCACCCGCCCACCGTGAGAGTGGATCTGCACCGGATTATCCATCAGCCCGGCGGAGATCTCCTCGCCTAACTGACCGCGTAACCCGGAAGTGTAGATCTGGCGGACCACGCCATTTTTAATATGTTCGATAAGCGGCCAGTGCGCGTCAATCAGGGAGCTGGAGGCCAGTGTTAAATCGCGAAAACCCATTTCCGCCAACTTCGCCATCACCATATTGACGACCTTATCGCCGCCACGGAAAGCGTGGTGGAAGGAAACGGTCATCCCGTTTTTCAATCCTGAGCGGCGTATCGCCTCCTCCAGCGAATCGCAGACTTTACGCTGACGTTTGTCCGTTTCACAGATCAGCCATGGGCTGTTGGTTGTGACACCAGCGTAGGGCTGCAATCCTTCCGGCACGACATAATGCTGATTTAGCATGTTTACGGTCTCTTTCATGGTTCCCTCCTTAATCACGAATGCCGGAAGCGGACAGCGCTACTACTTTACGTGCGTGGTTGATAATGGGGCCGTCAATCATTTTGCCATTCAACGACACCACGCCAAGCCCACGAGATTCCGCCTCTTCCGCTGCGGCAATCACTTCCTGCGCATGTTCCACCTCTTTTAACGTCGGCGAATAGGCCTGATGCAACAGCTCAATTTGGCGCGGGTTCACCAGCGACTTGCCGTTAAAACCAAGGCCTTTCGCCAGCTGCACCTCTTTGAGGAAACCTTCTTCATTATTAATGTCGGACCAGACAACGTCGTAGGCGGCAATGCCCGCAACGCGCGCCGCGTGCAGTACCGCGCAACGGGCGTAGAACAGTTCGGTACCATCGCCGCGGCAGGTGCCCATATCCATCACATAGTCGAAGGCCGCCAGCGCAATCGCCACCATGCGCGGGCTGGAGGTCGCAATATCGACGGCATTGACCACGCCCTTCGCCGATTCAATCGCCGCCATCAGCTTTGTGCTGCCCACTTCGCGGCCGCATTCGCGTTCAATGCGCTCAACCTGTGCTTCCAGCTCCAGCACGTCGTTTTTGCTATCGGTTTTCGGTAGACGGACGATATCCGCGCCGCCGCGCACCACGGCTTCCAGGTCGGCCAGACCAAACGGCGTATTCAGAGGATTAATGCGCACCACTTTTTCCACATCCTGGTAGAACGGATGCTGCAGCGCGTGATGAACCAACAGGCGAGCGGTGTCTTTTTCACGCAGCGCGACGGCATCTTCTAAGTCGAACATCACCGCGTCCGCGCCGTAAACAAAAGAGGTGCTCAACATGGCCGCATTGGCGCCGGGGATAAACAACATACTGCGACGAGGTCTCATAACGCACTCCATTGAATTTCCGTTTGTTCTGCCGCACGCAGCGCTGCCGCTTGTACTCTTGCGCGCAAAATGCACTCCAGAGCGCCTTTGTCGTCGACGCTGACCAGCGCACGTTCAACCCCCAGCTTCCCCAGCGTTTCCCGAACCACGCATTCAATCGCTGCGCCAAACTGCTGCTTCACGAGGCTCTCCAGTTCTAGCCGGATCCCTGGCTCGGAGGAAGGGCCAATCCTTACCATCACATCGCTGGATTCCAGCGTGCCGGCCATGGCATCCTTAATAATTTCCATAGGTTATGTTCCTTGTTAACGGTATTACGTCATACGGTTTCAGGCTGTTCAGCGGCAAAGCGCTGTAAAAAGGCCAATGTTCCGTCAGGCACTAGCAAACTCATCGTTCTCCAGTCGCGTTCGGCATAGAGTTTTCTGACGCGGGAGGCGGAAACGGGAGCGCCCCCTTTCACCATACGCGCCAGCTCAACCACGTTGATTTCCGGGCCGCAACCGTACGGATCGCCCAGAATGTCGTGCATCCGCTGGTTGTAGGCACGCGTCACAGGGCAATAAGGTTCATCGCCGACAAATCGATGGGTAATGCCCAGCGCGGGTGCCAGATGTTCGCGAAACAGCTGAAGATCGATCTGGCAGTGGCAATCGTCCACCGCCCCCTTTTCTTTAAGGAAGTAGCCGGGGAAGGTCGCTCGCGAAATAAGATAGGCAGACCCAGGATGCAATGTGAGGTTCTCGATGCCGACAACCCCCTGCTCGATCAGTGCCCAGCGGTCGGTGTAACGAAACTGCGATGCGTCTTCTTTCACCACAAACAGATGCAGCCAGTCGCACCTCGCCGCCGCCTGTTCAATCAGGTAACGGTGGCCCAGGGTAAAAGGGTTGGCGTTCATCACAATTGCACCAATCGTCTTCCCTGGCTGGCGGTACATCGCCAGTTGGCGACAAAAGCGGGCCAGCCGCTCGCTGCTGTTTTCCATCAATACTGCCAGCTTGCCCGCCTGCGCGATGGGCCAGAAGCCCGCGCCGGAAAACAGCACGCTATTTTCCGGCTTGGTAAACAGAAATAGCTCGCTACGGTTGAGTTCATAGGCCAGTGTGAGCAGTTCAGTCAGCAGCTTCAGGCTCAGCCCCGCCCCCTGTAAATTGGGAGAGACAGCGATACATTTGAGTACGTTGCCGGCGATAGCGCCGCAGCCCACGATGTTGTTTTGCCACTCAGCGCAAACGACTACTTCACAATCAGCTTCCAGAAAGAGCCCGGCCTGTTTCAGAAAGCTTGCCACCGGTTGGCGGCACTTTTCATCCTTCTGCGGATAAATACGCTTAAACGTTAGATTCATTATTCTGCGTCCATAAGCAAATAACGCCGCATATTTCGCCAGCGTTTATGTTATTCGTCTGGAATAAAAATCACATTTCCCATGTTAGTTTTATTACCTTTATGAATTTTATGTTCTTAATTAAAGAGGAAAATAAAAATAATTAAATTAATAAAAAACACCACCATTCAGTGAGGATAATCACATCTCATTGTGAATTGAATTTATTAATATGCGCGGCGTTACCTCTCACGATAAACAGGATAATGTTTATGACCAACATGACCCAAACTCCCGCTGTGGAGAAAAAGGGCGCACGTGATTTACTGGGGTTTAAAATCTTCGGTATGTCGTTGCCGCTTTATGCTTTCGCGTTAGTTACGCTGTTACTCTCCCATTTTTATAATGCGCTCCCAAACGATTTAGTGGGTGGTTTTGCCATTATGTTTATTATTGGCGCCATTTTTGGAGAAATAGGTAAACGGCTGCCAATATTTAATAAATATATTGGCGGTGCGCCGGTAATGATATTTCTGGTCGCAGCCTACTTCGTCTATGCTGGTATTTTTACGCAGAAAGAAATTGATGCGATTAGCAACGTAATGGATAAGAGTAACTTTCTTAACCTGTTTATTGCGGTGCTGATTACCGGCGCAATCCTTTCGGTCAACCGTAAGCTGCTGCTAAAATCGCTGCTCGGCTACATTCCAACTATTCTCACCGGGATCGCAGGAGCCGCCATTTTCGGCATTGCAATTGGCCTGTGCTTCGGTATTCCGGTTGACCGCATCATGATGCTGTACGTGCTGCCAATCATGGGTGGCGGTAATGGCGCAGGCGCCGTCCCGCTGTCGGAGATTTACCACTCAGTAACCGGCCGCTCTCGCGAAGAGTACTACTCCACCGCCATCGCCATCCTCACTATCGCTAATATCTTCGCCATTATCTTTGCCGCCGTACTCGACATTATCGGTAAAAAATACACCTGGCTTAGCGGTGAGGGTGAACTGGTACGCAAAGCCTCTTTTAGAACGGAAGACGATGAAAAGGCAGATCAGATCACCCACCGCGAGACAGCTATCGGTATGGTGTTATCTACCACCTGCTTCCTGCTGGCCTATGTTGTCGCCAAAAAGATCCTGCCAGGCATTGGCGGCGTTTCTATCCACTATTTCGCCTGGATGGTGCTGATCGTTGCGGCATTGAACGCCTCCGGTCTGTGTTCTCCTGAGATTAAAGCCGGTGCCAAACGCCTTTCCGACTTCTTCTCCAAACAGCTGCTGTGGGTACTGATGGTCGGCGTCGGCGTTTGCTATACCGACCTTCAGGAAATCATTGATGCGCTGACATTTGCGAATGTCGTGATTGCAGCGGTTATCGTGGTCGGTGCCGTTATAGGCGCGGCAGTCGGCGGCTGGTTAATTGGTTTCTTCCCGATTGAATCCGCTATTACCGCGGGCCTGTGTATGGCGAACCGCGGCGGTTCTGGCGACCTGGAGGTTCTCTCTGCCTGTAATCGTATGAATCTTATCTCCTACGCACAAATCTCCTCCCGTCTGGGCGGCGGCATTGTGCTGGTCATTGCCAGCATCGTGTTCAGCATGATGGTGTAATTAATACGCACGGTGGTGCGTGCGGCTGCAAATATATCGGGGAAATGTAGAGACTGACGCCAGGGGAGGCCGAGGGAAATCCACTCTACAGCTCCTTAGCCGGATCCCCCGAACATTTGTAAACGCCGCATCGCCGTGCACCTATTCTGGATAATCATTTATGAATGATGCCGTACTACTGGGTGAAGGTTTTACCCTAATGCTTATGGGAATGGGGTTCGTCCTGACATTCCTGTTCCTGCTTATTTTTGCGATCCGCATGATGTCCACTGCGATCAGCCACTTTTTCCCGGAAGCTGTAACCCCACCGGCACTTCTTGCCGTAGCTGCCGTGGACGACTTCACCCGCTTAAAGCCGGTGATTATTGCCGCCATTCATCATCATCGCTTTAACGCTTAATTTTGGAGAGATCAATGACTCTTGCTATTACCGATGTCGTCCTGCGCGACGCCCACCAGTCCCTGTTTGCCACCCGCCTGAGACTTGATGACATGTTGCCGATTTCCGCCGCGCTTGACGACGTTGGCTACGGGTCGCTGGAATGCTGGGGCGGCGCCACCTTTGACGCATGCATCCGCTTTCTCGGTGAAGATCCGTGGGTACGCCTGCGCGAGCTGAAAAAAGCGATGCCAAAAACCCCGTTGCAGATGCTGCTGCGCGGGCAGAACCTGCTAGGCTACCGTCACTATGCCGATGATGTGGTCGAACGTTTTGTTGAGCGGGCGGTGAAAAACGGCATGGACGTGTTCCGCGTCTTTGATGCCATGAATGACCCGCGCAATATGAAAGCGGCGCTTCAGGCCGTACGCAGCCACGGCGCGCATGCTCAGGGCACCCTCTCTTACACAACCAGCCCGGTACACACCTTGCAGACCTGGCTGGACTTAACCGAACAGTTGCTGGAAACCGGTGTGGACTCCATCGCCATTAAAGATATGTCCGGCATTCTGACCCCTATGGCAGCCTATGAGCTGGTCAGCGAAATCAAAAAACGCTACGACGTACGCCTGCACCTGCATTGCCACGCCACCACCGGGATGGCGGAGATGGCACTTCTAAAAGCAATTGAAGCGGGCGTCGACGGCGTGGATACCGCCATCTCCTCAATGAGCGCCACCTATGGTCACCCAGCTACCGAAGCGCTGGTGGCGACACTTGCCGGCACTGCCCACGACACCGGATTGGATATCAACAAGCTGGAAAATATCGCCGCCTGTTTCCGCGAAGTGCGCAAAAAATACCACGCCTTTGAAGGCCAGTTGAAAGGCTATGACAGCCGCATTCTGGTAGCGCAGGTGCCGGGCGGCATGCTGACCAACCTTGAAAGCCAACTGAAGCAGCAGAACGCCGCCCATCGTCTTGATGAGGTGCTGGAAGAAATTCCTCGCGTACGCGAGGACCTTGGCTTTATCCCACTGGTGACTCCGACCTCGCAGATTGTCGGCACCCAGGCGGTGCTCAACGTGCTGACCGGCGAGCGCTACAAAACCGTCGCCAGAGAAACGGCGGGCATTCTGAAAGGTGAATACGGCCGCTCCCCGGCCCCGGTGAACGCTGCGCTGCAGGCGAAAGTCCTCAACGGTGCGCAGGCCATCACCTGCCGGCCGGCGGACCTGCTGAAGCCGGAGCTGACGGCGCTGGAAGCCGACATCAAACGTCAGGCGCAGGAGAAGGGTATCAGGCTTGCGGATAATGCCATCGACGATGTGCTGACCGTGGCGCTGTTCCCGCAACCGGGCATAAAGTTCCTTGAGAACCGCAATAACCCGGCGGCGTTCGAGCCGCTACCACAGGTGGAGAGCGCGCAGCCTGCTGCAGCGGTAAACGCGGTTACCTCCGGTATCTACACTGTGGAAGTGGAAGGCAAAGCCTTTGTGGTGAAAGTGAGCGACGGTGGCGATATCAGCCAGGTGGCGACAACGGCTGCCGCACCAATTACTGCAGTGACTCCGACTCAGGCTGGAACGGGCACGCCGGTGACCGCGCCGCTGGCAGGCAACATCTGGAAAGTGGTGGCGAGCGAAGGCCAGACAGTGGAGGAAGGTGACGTGCTGCTGATTCTGGAAGCCATGAAGATGGAAACCGAAATCCGCGCCGCACAGGCGGGCACAGTGCGCGGTATCGCGGTGAAAACCGGGGATGCCGTGGCGGTCGGCGATACCCTGATGCAGCTTGCGTAACGGAGAGCACGAATGGAAAGTCTGAACGCCCTGTTTCAAGGGATGGGGCTGATGCACCTCGGCGCAGGCCAGGCCATCATGCTGCTGATCAGCCTGCTGTTGTTATGGCTGGCGATTGCTAAGAAGTTTGAGCCGCTGCTACTGCTGCCAATTGGCTTCGGTGGACTGCTCTCCAACATCCCGGAAGCAGGTATTGCGCTGAGCGCGCTGGAAAGCTTGCTGGCGCGCCATGACGCCGGGCAACTGGCGGTGATTGCCGCAAAGCTCAACTGTACGCCGGATGTTCATGCCATCAAAGAAGCGCTGGCACTGGCGTTACCATCGATACAGAGCCAGATGGAAAACCTGGCGGTGGACATGGGCTACACCCCGGGCGTGCTGGCACTGTTCTATAAGGTGGCGATTGGCTCCGGCGTCGCGCCGCTGATTATCTTTATGGGCGTAGGCGCGATGACCGACTTCGGTCCGCTGCTGGCCAACCCGCGCACCCTGCTGCTCGGCGCAGCGGCACAGTTCGGCATCTTCGCGACCGTGCTGGGAGCACTGGCGCTGAACTACTTCGGCCTGATTGCCTTCACCTTGCCGCAGGCGGCGGCGATAGGCATCATCGGTGGCGCGGACGGCCCTACGGCAATTTACCTGTCCGGCAAGCTGGCGCCGGAGCTGCTGGGGGCGATTGCGGTAGCAGCCTACTCCTATATGGCGCTGGTGCCACTGATTCAGCCCCCAATTATGAAGCTGCTCACCACCGAGAAAGAGCGGAGAATTCGTATGGTGCAGCTGCGTATGGTCAGTAAGCGGGAGAAAATCTTCTTTCCGGTGATGCTGTTACTACTGGTGGCGTTGCTGCTACCGGACGCTGCGCCACTGTTGGGGATGTTCTGCTTTGGCAATCTGATGCGCGAAAGCGGGGTAGTGGAACGCCTGAGCGATACGGTGCAGAATGGGCTGATTAATATCGTGACGATATTCCTCGGTCTATCAGTGGGGGCAAAGCTGGTGGCGGACAAGTTCCTGCAGCCACAGACGCTGGGCATTTTGTTGCTGGGGGTAATTGCCTTTGGTATCGGAACCGCCGCCGGGGTGCTGATGGCGAAGCTTATGAATATATTAAGCAAAAATAAAATCAACCCGCTGATTGGCTCGGCGGGTGTATCGGCAGTGCCGATGGCGGCACGTGTTTCCAACAAGGTCGGTCTGGAGTCTGATGCGCAGAATTTCCTGCTGATGCATGCCATGGGGCCGAACGTAGCTGGGGTGATTGGTTCCGCTATTGCTGCTGGCGTGATGCTGAAATACGTGCTGGCGATGTAATTTGTAATGGGATATGCGTAGCGTATCCCATTACTTTCCCAATACATTCTGAAAAAAAAATAAGTATGAACTGGCTCAGGAACGGATCTTGCCGAATGTCGGAAAATCTCTTATTTAAATCTATATGCATCCTTATGTGTGTCCGAAAAATAGGCCTCTGGTTTTCCAGACGTTCGTTCCAGAACCGGATCTTTCTGCTGATTTTATTTACGTCAACTGTTGTGATGTTGGCAATGTCCTGGTATCTCACAAATATCACCAAAGACCGATTGCATTATCAGGTTGGCCAGCGTGCACTAATTCAGGCGATGCAGATCTCAGCAATGCCTGAATTGGTTGATGCGGTGCAGCACAACGATCTTGCGCGCATCAAGGCGTTGATCGATCCGATGAGATCATTCTCCGATGCCACTTATATCACGGTTGGGGACGCAAAAGGCCAGCGTTTGTACCACGTGAATCCCGATGAGATTGGTAAATACATGGAGGGGGGAGACAGCGATGAGGCGCTGTTTAATGCGAAAAGCTACGTCTCCATTCGCGAAGGCTCTTTAGGATCATCGCTGCGCGGTAAGTCGCCTGTTCAGGATCAAACCGGCAGAGTCATTGGCATCGTCTCTGTCGGCTATACCCTCGAACAACTTGAGAACTGGCTCAGTCTTCAGATTGGCTCGTTTATGTTTCCCATGGTGGTTTTATTACTTCTTCTCCTCTATTGCGCCCGACGGTTTTCTCTGCATATCAAAAAACAAATGCTGGACATGGAACCACAACAACTTTCTCAATTGCTTATCCAGCAAAGCGTCTTATTCGAATCGGTATTTGAGGGACTTATCGCCATCGATTCTTTTCAAAAAATTACCGCAATCAACCAAACGGCGCGGCGGATGCTCAGCCTCAACCAACCGGAATCCGAACTGATTGGCGAGGCCATAAGCAGCGTTGTGGTGCCAGAAACCTTTTTCTATGATGCCCAGAATAAAAATAAAAAAGATGAGATTGTCACATTCAATGGAATAAAAGTGATCGCAAGCCGCATGGCCGTGATCCTCAATAACCAACCACAAGGTTGGGTGATTAGCTTCCGCAGCAAAGATGATATTAATACTTTAAGCCTGCAATTAAGTCAGATTCAGCAATACGCCGATAACCTACGCGCGGTACAACACGAACATCGTAATCTGATATCCACTATTGCCGGGCTGCTTTTCCTCAAGCGATACGACAAGGCGTTAGCCCTCATCCAACAGCAATCGGATAGTCACCAGAAGGTGCTCGATTTTATCGCTCAGAATTTCAAGGATCATCATCTCGCAGGGCTGTTGATTGGCAAATATTATCGCGCAAAAGAGTTGGGATTAGAGTTAGTTTTTGATCCCGCTTGCTATGTCGAGTCACTCCCTTTATCACTGTCCCATAATGAATGGATCTCCATTGTGGGTAACTTATTGGATAACGCTTACAATGCGACCCTACTCAACATTGCGGGTTCACGCCAGATTGAATGCCTGATCAACAGCGAAGGTAGCGAAGTCATTATAGAGATTGCCGATCAAGGCATCGGAATTGATCAGGATATCCGCCAGCATATTTTTGAACGCGGCGTGACCAGCCGTGACAGTGGAGATCACGGCATCGGTTTATGGTTGGTGCGCAGCTACGTCGAGCAGGCTAACGGCAACATTATTATTGATAACAATAGCCCTTACGGCACCATTTTTACCCTTTATCTACCCTTTACCAGAGATGAAAATCATGGATAGGATTACGACGCTAATTATTGAAGATGAGCCTATGCTGGCGGAAATTCTGGTGGATACCATAAAGCAATCTCCGCAATTTCGAGTCATTGGTATTGCCGATAAAGTCGAAAGTGCTAAAAAACAAATTCGCCTGTATCAACCCGAACTTATTCTACTGGATAATTTCCTTCCCGATGGTAAAGGCATTGATTTAATTCGCCATACAATCAACACTCAATACTGTGGCCGGATTATTTTTCTGACCGCTGATAACCATATGGATACCATCAGCGAGGCGTTACGGTTGGGCGTGTTTGATTATCTGATTAAACCAGTACATTATCAGCGTCTGCAACATACCCTCGAACGATTTGCTCGCTATCGGGGCTCGCTACGCTCCAGCGAACAAGCCAATCAGACGCATATCGACGCCCTATTTAATATCCAGGCGAAAGAGCAGATAGCGGAACCTATTTCTGGCCTTCGCGGAATTGATGAAAACACCTTCAACCGCGTACTACAAATCTTTACTGAATCGCAAATCGTGCACACAGCCGACTCATTAGCCCACATTCTGGGTAGCAGTAAGACAACCGCCAGACGCTATCTGGAACAAGGTGTAAAAAACAATCAACTCGAAGCCGAAATTAGTTATGGCAAAGTCGGCAGGCCCGAACGGATTTATCGCAGAAAGGAACCGCGATTATGAGGGTAACGCGTAATTGACGACCAGCTGTCCTTTTTTCATTTTCACCTGAGTAATCATCACCAACTTAATTTCAGACAGTTCAGTAACGTGCGTTCCCCCACATGGATAAGATGGTAAATGACCGAATCCTATATATCGCAGCCCATTTTCGAATGTTACATAGCGAGGGAGATTTTCAGTTTGCCAGGCACGAATTTTCATGAGTAATGACTGCGCATCCGGCAGCGAATGGCCCTCAGAAGGAGCAAAAGTAATGCGCCCCTCACCTGGCCAGTGATGGGCTTTTACAGGCTGCCAGCCGAATGTTTCACCTGCACTACCAATCAGATGACCAGCCGAATGCCAGCGTGCATGAAGATGACGTAATTCACCGTCGACACTGAGCGTGACCGGGCCTGGCGCGACAGGCGTGGCGGTGCGATGCCATACCGTATCACCGTCGGCGAAGACTCGTTGTACGGGCACGCCGTCGATGGTTCCGCCATCAGAAGGCTGACCGCCTCCCTGTGGATGAAAGAGCGTCTCATCCAGCTCAATCACATAACCGTCCTCCCCATCGGGAATACATTGCACAACATTGGCCTGGCCCTGTGTCTCATCACAGGTGTAGTAATTTCGTGTTGTCATCTTCTTCCTCCTGATTACACGACCAGTATATTATCTTCACTGGCTTTGATAATCCGTTGTGCCCTCAACACACTTTTGCCTGGCAGACACAAATGAATACCACCCTACTTCCCGATCTCGCTACCTTTGTTCTGATTGTCGATCAGGGCAGCTTCTCTGCCGCCGCACGAGTTTCCGGCGCGACACCTTCGGCAATGAGCCGCTGCGTTTCACGCCTTGAGCAGGCGCTGGGTAATAAATTACTGCACCGCACAACGCGCAAACTGCGGCTGAGTGAGTCCGGGCGTAGCGTGTACGAACATGCGCAAATGATGCTCGACGCCGCCAGACAGGCAATGAATGCTGGCAGCAGCGTGCAGGATATCGCGCAAGGCATCCTGACTATCAGCGTGCCCAAAGCCGTCGGGCGATTTGTTATCCACCCCCTCATGCACGAATTTCTGGTCCGTTATCCGCAGGTTGATGTACGGCTGCGCCTGGAAGATCGGTATATGGATTTAATTGATGACGGCGTCGACCTGGCGCTGCGCATTACCGACTCGCCTTCTCCCGGCCTGCACGGTAAGCCGTTAATACCGATTAAACATCTGATTTGCGCCACGCCGGAATATCTGCGCCAGCACGGCACACCCGAGAGGCCGGAAGATTTACGCCAGCATAGCTGCATCAGTCTTGGCGAAACGCCAGCAGACTCACGCTGGAAATTTCGTAAGCGTGGCAAAAGCGAAACCATTCAGACCCACGGACGCTATGCCGCTAACCACACCGGCGTGCGCCTCGATTCGGTGCTAAACCATCTGGGGATAGGCAGCCTGCCGCTGTTTACCGCAAGTGCGGCACTGACGCGAGGCGAGATAGTTCAGGTGCTGCCAGACTGGGAATTTATTAGCGACTATTCCGGGCAGCTCTGGCTACTGTGGTCGTCAGGAAAGCATATGCCCGCCAGAATGCGGGCAATGATTGATTATTTAAGTGAGAAGATGCCGCAGGTCTCGCTTACGGCGCCTTACTGAGTACGTCTGCAACCCAGGCGCGGAATGCATCAATATCGATGCCCAGGGCCACCTGCGCATTCGCGGGTTTCCCCAGACGGCCTTCAATGTCCACCACAGTCGTGCCCGCCGTGTATGTACCCTGGGTTTCCACCGCCACAAAGCAGGATTTCAGGGTAAAAATGTCCGGGCGCGCCAGCCAGGCAATCGCGCAGAGATCGTGCATCCGAAGCCCGGTCGCCATACTGCCGCTGCGGTAGTGGCTAAACAGGGCATGCAGCATTTTCCCGGTTTGATTTCCGGCAGGCAGCATAGACAGATAATCCGGGGTAAGCGTTGCATGGTTAGTCACATCCAGACCGCACATCACAATCTCCAGCCCGCTTTCGAAGACACGCGCGGCCGCCTCCGGGTCGATGGCAATATTAAATTCGGCGTTCGGCGTGAAGTTACCGCGTCCGGCAGAGCCCCCCATTATCACCAGACGACGAATGTTGAACTGACATTCCGGGTAGTGGGATAACAGCAGGGCGATGTTGGTCAACGGGCCAATCGCTACCAGTGTGACTGGCTCCGGTGAAGCCATGAGCACATCGCGGATCGCCTGAAACGCTGGCTTTGCCAGCGGCTGGCGCTGATGTTCAACAAAGTTATAGCCTTCCATGCCGGATTCACCGTGGACACTTGCCGCATCGCGCAGCGGGCGCAGCAACGGCGTTGCCGCCCCTTTCGCTACCGGAATATTGGCATTCCAGAAGTGAAGCAATTGCAGGGCGTTACGGGTGGTTTTCTCCAGCGAGACATTACCTGCGACCGTGGTCATCAGTTTGAGATCAAGCTCAGGAGCAAAAAGCGCGGCGGCAATGGCAGCCGCGTCGTCAATACCAGGATCGGTGTCGAGAATAATCGGCAGGCGCATACATCCTCCATAAAAAATGCCAGGCGTCAGGCCTGGCATCTTCTCATAAACTCAAAGCGAAAAAGTTATTCGACTTCGCGAACATCGACCCGCAGCTCTTTCGGAACTTCGAAAACGATATTTTCTTCACGGCCTTCCAGCGGAATGGCTTCCCCACCGCCAAGTTCCTGCAGACGGGAGATAACGTTTTGCACCAGAACGTCAGGTGCCGATGCCCCGGCCGTTACGCCAACGCAACTGATTTCGCGCACCCACTCTTCCTGAATATCAGAAGCATCATCGATCAGGTAAGCGGATTTCCCCATACGCTGGGCCAGCTCCGCCAGACGGTTGGAGTTCGACGAGTTCTTCGAGCCGACAACCAGTACCACTTCCGCCTGTTCCGCCAGTGCGCGCACGGCTTCCTGACGGTTGGTCGTGGCGTAGCAGATATCATCTTTACGCGGCCCGACAATTTTCGGGAAGCGCTGACGCAGCGCATCAATCACGTCGGAAGTATCATCCACGGAGAGTGTCGTCTGCGTCATAAAAGAGAGCTTATTGATATCTTTGATATTGAGCGTTTCTACGTCTTCCGGCGACTCCACCAGGTACATTCCCCCTTTCGGGTTGCTGTACTGCCCCATGGTGCCTTCGACTTCCGGATGACCAGCATGGCCAATCAGGATAGCTTCTTCCCCACGACGACTGGCGCGAGCGACTTCCATATGCACTTTGGTCACCAGCGGGCAGGTGGCATCAAAGACGGTCAGGTCGCGGCTTTTCGCTTCGTTACGTACTGCCTGTGAAACACCGTGAGCAGAGAAAATCAGGATCGCGCCGTCCGGCACTTCGCTGATTTGCTCGATAAAAATCGCCCCGCGTTCACGCAGGCTGTCTACCACGTAACGGTTGTGGACCACTTCGTGACGGACATAAATGGGCGCGCCATAAATCGCCAGCGCGTTTTCAACAATGCTAATCGCGCGGTCTACGCCCGCACAAAAACCACGTGGGTTAGCCAACAGGATCTGCATGCATCCCCTCCAGTGCCGGTTCCACTTCCAGCACGTCGACATCAAAATGAACGGTCTGCCCTGCCAGCGGATGGTTAAAGTCAACGGTAATAGAATCACCGTTGATCTCACGGATCACGCCTGGCATTTCGCTGCCATCCATTGCGGTAAAGAGCATAATCGCGCCGATTTCCGGCTCCCCCGCGTCCATAAAATCACGGCGCGAGAAATACTGAATCAGATCGGGAACCGGCGTACCAAATGCCGCGTCCGGTTCCAGCGAAAACGCTTTTTTGTCGCCTGCTTTCAACCCCAGCAAGTGCTGCTCAAGCCCTTCGGACAGCGAACCATCCCCCAGACGAAACAGCGCAGGTTTACCATTGTTGCGGGTTGACTCAGCGGTGGAGCCATCTTCGAGTTTGAGCGTAAAGTGCACCAGCACCGCGCTATTACTCTGTACAGATTTTGACATGCAGGTACGCTCACTTGTTTTGCCCGGTGACGATAACGCTTACCGGGCCTGAGGATAACCCAGGCCGGGCAAGCGTAACGCCACCCGGCAGGTTTTGTTACGCCTGTTTCTTCGCAGCCGCGTTCGGCAGGAAGCCTTCCAGCACAATCAGCGCCGCGCCGACGCAAATGAAGCTGTCGGCCAGGTTGAAGGTGGCGAAATGCCAGTCGCCGACATAAAAGTCAATCATATCAACGACAAAACCGTGCCACAGGCGGTCGAACAGATTGCCTAACGCACCGCCGATAATCATCGCGTAGGCGATATTGTTCAGCTTCTGCGAGGCTTTTGAACGGTACATCAGTACCGCCAGCACGACAGAAATACCGATAGCGATACCGGCAAAGAACCAGCGCTGCCAGCCACCGCTGTCCGCGAGGAAACTGAATGCCGCGCCATAGTTACGCGCGTAATGCAGATTAAGCGACGGGAACAGCGGCACCGTATCCCCCAGCGCAAAATGCTGGAGGATAAGGAACTTGCTGCCCAGATCGATAATCAGCACGACGACGACCAGCCACAACCAGCGTAGCCCTGTTGAAAAGATCGGTTTACTCATCAGGCAAACTTACGTTTTTCGCCGTCACCGGCGACGTTGCTGACACAGCGTCCGCAGATTTCTGCGTGTTCCGCTACCTTGCCGACATCCTGAGTGTAATGCCAGCAACGCGGGCATTTCTCACCTTCGGCTTTGCTTAACGCCACTTTCAGACCTTTGAGCAGCTCGCTCTGTTGGGCATCAGCACAAGCGTTGGCATAATCTTCAACTTTCGCACCGGAGGTCAACAGGACAAATCGTAATTCGTCACCCAGCGCCGTCAGTTTCGCAGACAGTTCCGGTTCAGCGAACAGGGTCACTGCCGCTTCCAGCGAACCGCCCACTTTCTTGTCGGCACGCGCCTGTTCGATAACCTTGTTCACTTCGCCACGCACTTTGAGTAGTTCTTCCCAGTAGGCGTCGTTCATGGCTTCGGTTTCCGCCAGACCAAACAGCCCCTGATACCATTCGCCGGTGAACACATATTTTTCGCGCTCGCCTGGCAGGTAGCCCCAGATTTCATCTGCGGTAAAGGACATGATCGGTGCCATCCAGCGCACCAGCGCTTCTGCGATATGGTAAAGCGCAGTCTGGCAGCTACGACGGGCAACACTGTCCGCCTTTGCGGTGTACTGACGATCTTTGATGATATCGAGGTAGAAAGAGCCCATCTCGATGGAGCAGAAACGCATCAGGCGTTGCACAACTTCATGGAAATCATAGGAGTCGTACGCGCTGATGATATCTTTCTGCGCTGCCTGCGCGCAGCCAACCGCCCAACGATCCAGTACCACCATCTCTTCCGGTTTCACCATGTCTTTTGCCGGATCGAAACCATTGAGGTTCGCCAGCAGGAAGCGCGCGGTGTTACGAATACGGCGATAGCTATCGGCGGCACGTTTGAGGATCTCATCGGAAACCGCCATTTCACCGGTATAGTCGGTTGATGCCACCCACAGACGCAGGATATCCGCGCCCAGTTTGTTCATCACATCCTGCGGAGAAACGGTATTACCGATAGATTTGGACATCTTACGGCCCTGACCATCTACGGTGAAGCCGTGGGTCAGTACCTGGCGGTAAGGTGCTTTGCCTTTCATCGCGACGCTGATCATCAGAGACGACATGAACCAGCCACGGTGTTGGTCAGAACCTTCCAGATACATATCCGCTGCGTGGCCGCCAAATTCCGGACGCGCGTCAACCACAGAGTAGCTTGTTGAACCGGAGTCAAACCAGACGTCCAGGGTGTCCGGCACTTTCACGTAGTTATCAGCGTCATCGCCCAAAATTTCGCGCGGATCGAGATCCCACCATGCCTGAATGCCGTCTTTCTCAACGTATTTAGCGACCGCTTCCATCAGTTCAGTGGTACGCGGATGCAGCTCTTCGGTGTCTTTATGCACGAACAGCGCCATCGGCACGCCCCAGGTACGCTGACGGGAGATACACCAGTCAGGACGGTTCGCGACCATCGATTCGATACGTGCTTTACCCCATGCCGGGATCCAGCCGCTCAGGTTCTCTTTCGCCAGACCTTCCTGCTCAATGCGATCGATCTCTTTGAGAGACTGAATGCGCAGGCCTTTCTGATCCATGCTGACGAACCACTGCGGGGTCGCACGGAAAATGATCGGCGACTTGTGGCGCCAGCAGCACGGATAGCTGTGTTGCAGTTTTTCGACATGCAGCAGTGAACCGTTGTCACGCAGCAGGTTGACGATAATGTCGTTCGCTTTGAAGACGTTTACGCCATCCAGAATCGGATACGTACCCGGCAGATATGCCCCATCCGGGCCAACCGGGTTAGCGATTTCCAGACCGTATTTTTGGCTGATAGTATAGTCATCAGGGCCATGACCACCAGCGGTATGCACTGCACCGGTACCGGCTTCCAGCGTCACGTGGTCGCCCAGGATCGCAGGCACATCAAAATCGAGGAACGGGTGTTTAAAGCGCATCAGCTCCAGGTCAGAACCTTTCACCACGCCCAGCACGGTAAATTCACTGATACCAGCGCGTTTCATCACGCTTTCCAGCAGATCTTTCGCAAGGATCAGCGCCTGCCCTTCAACCTGCACCAGCGCATAGTCAAATTCCGGGGACAGAGAGATCGCACGGTTCGCCGGCAGCGTCCACGGGGTAGTGGTCCAGATAACCAGAGAGACAGGACCGTTAACACTGGCAACGCCAAATTTCGCTTTTACCGCGTCGACATCGACGGCATGGAACGCAACATCGATAGACGGAGAGGTTTTGTCGTAATACTCAACTTCCGCTTCCGCCAGCGCAGAACGGCAGTCAACGCACCAGTGCACCGGCTTGGCGCCTTTATGCAGGTGACCGTTACCGATGATTTTACCCAGCGCACGGATAATGTTGGCTTCGGTTTTGAAGTCCATGGTGCGATACGGATGTTCCCAGTCGCCCAGTACGCCAAGACGGATAAAGTCTTTACGCTGGCCGTCAATCTGGGTCGCAGCGTATTCACGGCATTTTGCACGGAATTCCGCGGCGGTGAATTTTTCACCCGGTTTACCAAATTCCTGCTCTACTTTCAGTTCGATAGGCAGACCGTGACAGTCCCAGCCCGGCACATACGGCGAGTCGTAACCCGCAAGGCCTTTGGACTTCACAATAATGTCTTTCAGAATCTTGTTAACAGAGTGACCAATATGAATGCTGCCATTCGCATAAGGAGGGCCATCATGCAGAATGAAGGTTTTTTTGCCTTTTTTAGCCGCACGGATGATGCCGTACAGATCATCATCAGTCCAACGCGCCAGCATTCCCGGTTCGCGCTTGGCGAGATCGCCACGCATCGGGAACCCTGTTTCCGGCAAATTCAGGGTTGATTTATAGTCACTCATCAGATTCTCGGTTCCGTATTTATCACACAGGCATTTAAGCCGGGTTTGATAGCCCAAAAAACTCGCGGGCGGTTAACTCATCACGCGCGATCTGCGCTTTAAGCTCATCCAGCGATGTAAATCGCTGCTCGTTGCGTATCTTTTTACGCAGTATTACATCTATATGGCGTCCATAGAGGTCCATTACAACATCCAGCAGATGGACTTCAAGCTGCTGGCGAACCCCGGCAACCGTCGGGCGCGTACCAATGTTGGCCACGCCGGGCAGTAAAGTATCGCCTAAGCCAGCCACTTCTACCGCATAGACACCTTTGACCGGGGAAACCTGACGGCGCAGCGGTATGTTCGCCGTCGGAAAACCGATAGTACGCCCCAGCTCGTCGCCGTGAACCACACGCCCGGAGATACTGAACGGACGGCCCAGCAGTTGTTCAGCGAGCTCAAGGTTGTCATCAGCCAACGCCTGGCGAACTGCCGTACTGCTCACGCGCGCGCCACCAGAGCAGAAGGTTTGTGTGCTGGTAACATCAAAGCCGTATTTCAAACCGGCTTTCTGTAATAACAAGAAATCCCCCTGGCGACCAGCGCCAAAGCGGAAGTCATCGCCCACGGCGAGGAATTTCACGCCAAGTTTGTCAACCAGCAGGTCGCTGACGAAGGTTTGCGCCGTCAACGCGGCAAAACGCCGGTCAAAACGTACGCACAGTACGTAATCGACGCCACATTCGGCCAGCAGGCGCAGTTTTTCCCGCAGTCGGGTCAGGCGCGCAGGCGCTTTATCGCTCGCGAAAAGTTCGAGAGGTTGCGGCTCGAATATCATCACCACTACGGGGAGAGCACGGGTACGACCTTCTTCGCTAAGCCCTTGTAAAAGCGCCTGATGGCCGCGATGCACGCCGTCGAAATTACCAATAGTCAGCACACACCCGTGCGGTGCCTGGCTGAGATTATGTATGCCGCGTATCAGCTTCATGTCTGGCTCAAAACAGTGAAAATCGTCAAAGTATACCTTGTACAACGTGCAACGTTAACCGACGATTGCCCGAACCCGCCAGAAAGGAGAAGGATTTCATCAGGCTGCCTTCTTACCGCATGAAAAACTGGGCCGGAAAGCGATTTTTATAGTGGAAAGGCTGTATTCGATGACCACAAGCTGGTAGAATCCTGCGCCATCAATACGTAACGTAGCGTCGCACATTAACGGCGCTTATTTGCACAAATCCATTGACAAAAGAAGGCTAAAAGGGCATATTCCTCGGCCTTTGAATTGTCCATATAGAACACATTTGGGAGTTGGACCTTGGCTAATATCAAATCAGCTAAGAAGCGCGCCGTTCAGTCTGAAAAGGCTCGCAAACACAACGCAAGCCGTCGCTCTATGATGCGTACTTTCATCAAGAAAGTGTACGCTGCGATCGAAGCTGGCGACAAAGCTGCTGCACAGAAAGCATTTGACGAAATGCAACCGATCGTGGATCGCCAGGCCGCTAAAGGTCTGATCCACAAAAACAAAGCTGCGCGTCATAAAGCAAACCTGACTGCACAGATCAGCAAACTGGCTTAATTGCCCGCTTGTTGTACTTTGTGAAAGAACCCGCGTAAAGCGGGTTTTTTTATGCCTGCTACCCGACGTCGATGCCGAGTAATGTCTGTAACCCCTGCCGACCTTTCGCAGTCAGCGCGACTTCACGAAACCCGGGCGTCCGGCGGATCCACCCCTTCGTTTCAAAATAAATAAGCAACACCGCTCCTGCATGCCCGCCCAGATGAAAGCGCCGCTCGCTCCAGTCAAGACAGGCACAGCTAAGTTTACGCGTTGATTTATTTTCCAGCGGTAAACCCATCCGGATAAAAAATGCCAGCCCTTCTTCGGTAAGCGACGCACCATCCGCGGCCAGGTAATCTTTCGCCACCAGCGCGTCATAAATGTTTACCGCCAGCTCACCAGCCAGATGATCGTAACAGGTGCGCGCATGCCGCAGCGCCACAGGCGTGCGTGTGGTTAAAGGTTTATCCTGCCGCCAAGAAATGCCCATCATCATTTCAATCAACCGGGCAATCTCCTGGCCTGCCAGACGGTAGTAACGATGACGCCCCTGTGACAGGAAACAGACCAGTTGGCTGTCAACCAGCTTACTCAAATGTGCGCTGGCGGTGGAGGCCGCAACGCCTGCCGCCACACTCAATTCCGTTGCCGTCCATGCCCGCCCATCCATCAGCGCACACAGCATTTTCACGCGTGATGGATCGGCCATCGCTGCGGCAACTGCCGCGACCGAAAGCTCAAGTGTGTCGTCATCAGAAAGATGTTCAGGATGAAGTTGCATAAACCGCCCAGGGTTCTGTTGCCTCGCTGGCAACGAGATCATTATCCGTCACCAGTATGAGCTGATTTGCGTGATCGCTATACTGCACGAGAATATTTACGCCATGGGATGCAAGCGTTGCCGTTATCTCGCCCAGCTCGCCGGGCCGCTCCTGTTTGAGCTTACGGATCACAGGCCTGCGCAGCTCGCGGACATCAAAACCGTGTTGCTCCAGTACCGCTTTCGCCCGTATGCCCTCTTCCACCAGAAAGTGGGCATGCCCTTCATTATTGTGGGTAAAGACACCGCCGCCCTCAAGACCAATACCGTTGCTGCCCAGCGTTTTGCCCAGTTTCGCCAGCTCACCCGGCAGGTTTTTGAGTACTACATAAATATCGTACATCACCTTACCTCCGGTTTTCCGATGAATATTCCCGTTCCAGACGGGCAATACGGATGCGATAAAACGAAAAAATTGCCTCGCGCCCCTCCGTCTGCGCCTCACGGTGAAAATGATTATTTTTCCATGTCTGAATGGCTTCCTCATCACGCCACCAGGATAACGAAAGTATCTTCCCCGGTGTGGTCAGGCTTTGAAAACGTTCAATCGCGATAAAGCCATCGATATCAACAAGCAGCGGTTTCAGTTCCGCAGCCAGCTCAAGGTAGCGCTCTTGCTTTGCCGCAACCGCGTCGGCTTCGAAAAGTACAGCAATCATGATTTATCTCCTGTATGGGTAGGAGAGATAAATCTACCGTGCTGAAAAAGTCATGCTTCGGTGGTTAACGAAATATGGCGCGTATCATCAGAGGTCATGAAATAGCCGGGAGTAATCACGGTTACAAATACGCTGTACGGCGGGGTGCTGAATCATTCGTTCAGCAAAAATGGCGTGGTACTCTTCCATCACGTTATCCACACGCCCAATTTCGACGATATTCTCATCGGCAAAATAGTCTTTTGCATAGAGCGTCGGAGCCACAAAAATGGCATTGTGCGCTGCGCCAAACGATTTCATTAACGCCGCATCATCAAACTCGCCCAGCACTTCAACATTCAGCCCCTGCGAATTAAACCAGTTAAGCAACTTACGCCCGAGCATCGACCGACTGCCCGGAATAAGTAAGCGACGCTCTTCAAGACAGGCAGGAAAAGGCATGCTAAAAGTAGGTTGCCAACACCAGAAGCTGACGCTGCACTCGCCAATTTTCACCGAAAAGAGCCCTTCCTGTTGGGTAGAATCAATTGGGCAATCTGAAATAATCATATCGAGCTTATGCTGGCTCAACTGTTCGAGCAGCATTTCATGGGTGGATTCAAAACAGCGTAAATGGATAGGCTCACCTTCCTGAACCGCAGCCTCAAGAATACCGCTCACAAGTTGTTTAGACAGCGCATCCGCAACCCCGACATCAAACAACAAATGCGACTCTTTGCGATAATTAACGATATCCAGCATTTCCTGGCTTAGCGTAAACATCTTATTGGCGTAACGAAAAACCAGTTCACCAAGTTCCGTTGGTTCCAGCCCCCTTCCCCGGCGCTTAAAGAGCTTGCCCTGCAGGCGCTCTTCCAGCGCCTTGATTTGCCCGGTGATGGTTTGTGGCGTGAGGTATAACGCTTCCGCAGCACCGACAACGGACCCCGCACGGTATACCTGCCAGAAGTAATACAGATGGTTGTAATTGATATTCGACATCGTGTCTTCGCTCCCTGAGTGACATTTTCGGGAAGGCCATCGTTCGCCTTCCCATCACGGGATTAGCGGACTATGCGCGAGCGCAGCAGACAGTATCCCACCACCGCCGCCAGGATTGAACCTGTAAGAATGCCTAATTTCGCCCAGGCAACCATATGTGTATCGACGTCACCAAACGCCAGAGTGGCAATAAAAATCGACATGGTAAAACCAATACCGCACAGCACGCCGACCGCCATAATTTGTTTAAACGCCGCCCCCTGCGGTAGTTTTGCCAGTTTCAGGCGAAGCGCCAGCCAACAAAAAATGGTTATGCCGACAGGTTTACCAATAAACAGACCGGCAATCACCCCCATTGGCAACAGCGACGTCAGCCCGGCAAAGGTTACCCCTTCAAGCGATACGCCCGCATTAGCAAAGGCAAACAGAGGCAAAATCAGCCAGCCAACCCAGGGGTGGATCGCATCAATCACCTGACGGGCCGGAGAGATGCCATTCTCCTCTTTCAGAGGAATGAAGAAGCCCAGTACGACCCCGGCCAATGTGGCATGAATGCCCGATTTCAACACTGCCGTCCACAACACTATGCCCACCAGCATATAGATGCCGATTCGGCGAACATTAAGGGCATTCAGTACCGCCAGCGCCACGATGGCCGCCGCCGCAACGCCCAGCGATACCAGCGAGAGATCGCTGGTGTAAAACAGCGCGATAATAATGATCGCACCCAGATCATCGATAATCGCCAGCGCCATCAGGAAGATTTTCAGCGCCGGGGGAATGCGATCGCCGAGCAGTGCCAGAACGCCAAGGGCAAAGGCGATATCCGTCGCCGCAGGAATCGCCCAGCCGTGACGCGCCAGCGGATCGTGCATGTTAAACGCCAGGAATATTAGCGCTGGCACCACCATACCGCCCAGGGCGGCAATCACCGGGAAAATAGCCTGTTGGCGGCTGGCAAGCGAACCCTGCATCAGCTCATATTTCACTTCAAGGCCGACCATCAGGAAAAAGACCGCCATAAGCGCGTCATTTATCCATAACAGCATATTTTTATTGATTTCCAGCGCTGCAAACTTGAATGCAACTGGTGTATCAAGGAAAGCCTGATAACCTGCTTTGGTCACATCCAGATTGGCGCAGAACATCGCCAGTACGGCAGCAATGATGAGGACAATCCCGCCTGAGATATCACTGCTAAAAAAACGTTGTAGAAATTTCATGGTCTTCTCTCGATTTACGACTCCCTGGGGCGCTTATATTACCCCGCCAGAATCATCGATAAAACCAGATAAATTTTGGGGATAAACTCGGTTTTACCGAGTATTAAACAACAAAAATAAAAAACCCGACGTAGGGTCGGGTTTTATAGTAATTGAGCACCAGATTAACGCGTCAGGTCATCAAAGAACTTTTTGACACCGTCGAAGAAGCTTTTGGAGCGCGGGCTGTTGTGTTCACCTGTCGGTCCACCAAAGCTTTCCTGCAAATCCTTAAGCAGTTGTTTCTGCTTTTCGTTCAGGCCAACCGGCGTTTCAACCACCACGCGACACAGCAGATCGCCCTGCGCGCCGCCGCGTACCGATTTCACACCTTTACCGCGCATGCGGAACAGCTTGCCGGTCTGAGTTTCGCCAGGGATCTTCAGGTTGACGCGACCATCCAGCGTCGGAACCTCGATTTCTCCCCCCAACGCCGCCATAGCAAAGTTAATGGGGACTTCGCAGTACAGGTTGTTACCTTCACGCTCAAAGATAGCGTGCTGTTTCACCTGCACCTGAACGTACAGATCGCCTGCCGGTGCGCCGTGCTCACCCGCTTCACCCTCACCCGCCAGGCGGATGCGATCGCCCGTGTCCACGCCTGCCGGAATTTTAACGGACAGGGTTTTGGTTTTTTCTACGCGACCATGACCGTGACATTTGTTGCACGGATCTTTAATCAGCGTACCGCGCCCCTGACAGTGCGGACAGGTCTGCTGAACGGCGAAGAACCCCTGGCGCATCTGCACCTGGCCGGAACCATGACAGGTCGGACAGGTCTGCGGCTGGGTACCGGCTTTCGCGCCGCTGCCGTGGCAAACGTCACACTCTTCCAGCGTCGGGATACGGATCTCTTTACTGACGCCGCGAACGGCTTCTTCCAGCGTCAATTCCATGTTGTAACGTAAATCGGCACCACGCGCCGCACGCTGGCGACCACGGCCACCGCCAAAAATATCGCCGAAGACATCGCCAAAGATATCGCTAAAGTCAGCGCCGCCGCCAAATCCGCCGCCGCCGAACCCACCGCCGCCCATGCCGCCTTGTTCAAACGCCGCATGGCCATACTGGTCATACGCAGCACGCTTTTGCGCGTCGGTCAGGACTTCGTACGCTTCTTTGATCTCTTTAAATTTGGCTTCGGCCTCTTTATCACCCTGGTTACGGTCCGGGTGATATTTCATGGCCAGGCGCTTGTACGCCTTCTTGATTTCGCGCTCTTCCGCTGTTTTGGAAACGCCCAAAATCTCGTAGTAGTCTTGTTTCGCCATCTTTTTTTATCTACCCCTAACATGCGAGCACGGGCGTGGAGAAATCTCCTACGCCCGTGCCGATTAATTACCCTGCATCAGGGCGATTATTTTTTATCTTTTACTTCTTCGAACTCAGCGTCGACAACATCGTCATCTTTCGCGTTGTTCGCAGAAGCGTCAGCGCCACCAGCCTGCTGCTGTGCGTGCTGCTGCTGTGCGATTTCCAACAGTTTCTGAGAAGCCTGAGCCAGAGCCTGCATTTTCGCTTCGATGTCCGCTTTGTCTTCGCCTTTGAGAGACGTTTCCAGCGCGGTCAGCGCAGCTTCGATAGCGGTTTTATCTTCCGCTGGCAGTTTGTCGCCTGCTTCTTCAACCTGTTTACGGGTGCTGTGCAGCAGGTGGTCGCCCTGGTTACGGGTTTGAACCAGCTCTTCGAACTTACGGTCAGATTCAGCATTCGCTTCTGCTTCGCGAACCATTTTCTGAATTTCTTCCTCGTTCAGGCCAGAAGATGCCTTGATAGTAATCTTCTGCTCTTTACCGCTGTTTTTGTCTTTCGCGGATACGTGCAGAATACCGTCAGCATCGATATCGAAGGTCACTTCGATCTGCGGCATGCCGCGCGGTGCCGGGTTGATACCATCCAGGTTGAACTGACCCAGAGATTTGTTATCAGCTGCACGTTTACGTTCCCCCTGCAGCACATGGATGGTTACCGCAGACTGGTTGTCTTCTGCAGTAGAGAACACCTGGCTGTGCTTGGTCGGGATAGTGGTGTTTTTGGTGATAAGCGCAGTCATCACACCGCCCATGGTTTCGATACCCAGAGAGAGCGGGGTAACGTCGAGCAGCAGAACGTCTTTCACATCACCGGTCAACACACCACCCTGGACCGCAGCACCGATAGCAACGGCTTCGTCCGGGTTAACGTCTTTACGCGGCTCTTTACCAAAGAACTCAGCGACTTTCTTCTGTACCATCGGCATACGGGTCTGACCGCCGACCAGGATAACGTCCTGCACGTCGGATACAGACAGGCCAGCGTCCTGCAGCGCAACTTTCAGCGGCTCGATGGAACGGTTTACCAGGTCTTCAACCAGGCTTTCCAGTTTCGCGCGAGTCACTTTGATGTTCATGTGTTTCGGACCAGTGGCGTCTGCAGTGATGTACGGCAGGTTCACGTCGGTCTGCTGAGCGGAAGAGAGCTCAATTTTCGCTTTTTCTGCTGCTTCTTTCAGACGCTGCATCGCCAGCGGGTCGTTGCGCAGGTCAATGCCCTGATCTTTCTTGAATTCTTCAACCAGATAGTTGATCAGACGGCTGTCGAAGTCTTCACCACCCAGGTGGGTATCACCGTTGGTTGCCAGAACTTCGAAGGTTTTTTCGCCATCAACTTCGTCGATTTCGATAATAGAGATATCGAAGGTACCGCCACCGAGGTCGTAGACCGCGATAGTACGGTTGCCCACTTCTTTATCCAGACCGTAAGCCAGTGCAGCGGCAGTCGGTTCGTTGATAATACGTTTGACTTCCAGACCCGCGATACGGCCAGCATCTTTGGTTGCCTGGCGCTGCGCATCGTTGAAGTATGCCGGTACGGTGATAACCGCTTCAGTTACTGGCTCACCCAGGTAATCTTCAGCCGTTTTCTTCATTTTTTTCAGCACTTCTGCAGAGATCTGCGGCGGTGCAGTTTTGGTGCCTTTCACATCAAGCCATGCGTCACCGTTGTCAGCAGCGATGATTTTGTACGGCATGATAGAAACGTCGCGCTGAACTTCTTCGTCCTGGAAGCGGCGGCCAATCAGGCGTTTAATCGCAAACAGGGTGTTTTGCGGGTTTGTCACTGCCTGACGTTTAGCCGGCTGACCAACCAGAGTTTCACCATCCTGGGTATAAGCAATGATAGAAGGCGTGGTGCGGTCGCCCTCGGCATTCTCCAGCACACGCGCGGTAGTGCCATCCATAATCGCTACACAAGAGTTGGTAGTACCCAGGTCGATACCAATAATTTTACCCATCTAAACGTCTCCACTAAAAATTCGGTCAACATGTGGTTGTGAACCTGTAATAAGGGCGAATCGTGCGGTTTCAACTACCCTCGTTCGTTTTTTTTCAGGTCCACACATTGCGGTTGACTACAAGATGGGGTCGCAACGAAGCTCATCAAGGGGTAAGGAATAAAAAAATTTTTAATTTCCACCTGTTCAGATCATAGACACAGCCAGTGACGCTATTTATGATGCCGCGCCCCGCCTCCTCTATATAGACGCGGGGAATACATTTCATCCTTCAATGTTGATTTATTTTGAGGAATTATGGGCAACATCAAGTTGGCTAATCCGGCTCCGCTTGGCCTTATGGGCTTCGGCATGACCACTATTCTGCTTAACCTGCACAATATTGGCATGTTCCCGCTGGATGGTATTATCCTGGCTATGGGTATTTTCTACGGTGGTATCGCGCAGATTTTTGCGGGGCTGCTGGAATATAAAAAAGGCAACACCTTCGGTTTAACCGCATTTACCTCTTACGGTTCTTTCTGGCTCACCCTGGTTGCGATTCTTCTGCTGCCTAAAATGGGTCTGGCAGATGCAGCGAATGGCCATTTCCTGGGTGTCTATCTGGGTATCTGGGGTGTGTTCACCCTGTTTATGTTCTTCGGCACGCTGAAAGGCGCACGTATGCTGCAGTTCGTCTTCCTGAGCCTGACCGTGCTGTTCGCACTGCTGGCGGTAGGTCACCTGGCGGACAACGAAGGTATCGTTCATGTAGCCGGCTGGATTGGTCTGGTATGTGGCGCAAGCGCTATCTACCTGGCGATGGGTGAAGTCCTCAACGAGCAATATGGCCGTACCGTTCTGCCAATTGGCGAACAAGGGCAGCACTAATCCCTTCTTCGTGCCTGCACTGCAGGCACGAATTCCCCCGTTTTTGCCTTCCTGTTGATTACGCATTCATCCACTTTATGGGATGATGACGGCATTTCTTCGCAGACAGAATCTGACAATGACTACGCTTTTCCAGGGCCGTGCTTACTGGTTACAACGCTGGGTTGCGCTTCTTCTCACCGGGGTCATGGCCGGGCTTAGCGGTATGTTGCTTGCCATGTTGCTACATGAAATTCAGCACCTCGCGTATGGCTATAGCCAGAATGTATTGATAAGCCCACAGACCTTTCTACAGGGCGTGAGCGACGCCAGCGCACAGCGACGCTTTATCGTGCTGGTCGCCGCAGGCATCGTTGCCGGGGGAGGATGGTGGCTGCTTGCCCGTTATGGAAAAAAGCGCGTCAGCATCAGTACGGCGGTAAGCAATCCGGACAAACCGATGCCGCCACTCACCACACTTGTTCATATTCTGCTGCAAATCATCACCGTAGCGATGGGCTCACCGCTCGGGCGCGAAGTCGCTCCACGTGAAGCGGGCGCCCTGTTCGCTGGAGGCGCTGCGCGGAGATTGCGCCTTTCCCCTGCCGATATCCAACTGATGACCGCCTGCGGTGCCGGTGCAGGGCTGGCTGCGGTGTATAACGTACCGCTGGCGGGTGCTATCTTTACGCTTGAAGTGTTGTTGGTGAGTTTTAGCTGGGATGCAGCTATCGCGGCGCTGGTCACGTCGGCGCTGGCGGCCTGGGTCGCCACGCTGGGGCTGGGAGATGAACATCAGTATCACTTCACCACGGAGTTCGCTGCCTCATCATTAATTTTCTGGAGCGTACTTTGTGGCCCATTGCTGGGCGCGGGCGCTTTTCTTTTTCGCCGCCTCACCCAATATGCGAGCAGCAAAGTGCGGGATAACTGGCAGATGCCTGCTGTCAGTCTGATTGCCTTTACGTTGTTGGGTATTTTTTCCGTCTGGTTCCCACAGCTTCCGGGCAACGGTAAAGGTGCTGCGCAACTGGCGCTAAGTGGCGAAATGACGGCCTGGCTCGCGGTTGTTTTACTGGTACTGAAAGTATTGGTTATCAGCGCCGTACTACGTGCAGGGGCGGCAGGCGGATTGTTGACACCGGGCCTTGCCGTCGGCGGCCTGCTGGGGTCATTACTGTTTATGCTTGTCGGGCCGCTTTTTCCCGGTAGCGATATGGAGAGTTTCGCCCTGTTGGGTGCTGCCGGGTTCCTGGCCGCCTCAGCGAATATGCCCGTCACCACACTCGCCTTAGTGATGGAGTCCACGCGAATGGACCACAGTTTCCTGGTGCCTGCCGCACTCTCAATCGCCGGGGCATACGCCACCTCGCGCGCGCTGGGAGCCTGGCAGAATGCGCGTTTTTCGACCAAAACCATAACCGAAGCTAAACGAGATGGTAATAAAAATCCCATTTAATTGATAAGCATTATCATTTCTAATATGGTCGCCGGGAGCATCCCGGATATTGGATATCATGCAACAGCCTGAACAGGAACGTTGGGGGATACATCGATTCTGTTGTGTTGCATAAGGTAAGCCAATGAGTTCCCCTCTCGTCGCCAGTATCAAGCCTGACGAATCCGCCGTGTCGTCACATTACAGAAAAGTCGTGCTGCGGCGTTTTGCGCTGGCAGGCGCGATCCTGGCATTTATTCTCTTTTCACTGATTCTCGATTTCACTATTGGCCCTTCCGGGCTCTCTCTTTCCGCACTCTGGCATGCGCTGGTTGATGCCGGGTCTGCCGATGCGGGCACCCGCGTTATTGTCTGGGAGTTACGCCTGCCCATTGCCTTAATGGCGATCGTGGTCGGAATGGCGCTCGGTCTGGCGGGGGCAGAGATGCAAACCATCCTCAATAACCCGCTCGCCAGCCCGTTTACCCTCGGGGTCTCCTCCGCCGCGTCATTTGGTGCCGCGCTGGCTATCATTCTTGGCCAGGGTATTCCGGGTATTCCCGATCAGTGGGTTATCTCGGTTAACGCCTTTGTTTTCGCCCTGCTGGCCTGCTTTATTCTTGATGGCATTAGCCGCTGGACACGGGTGGCGACCTCCGGCGTCGTGCTGTTTGGCATTGCGCTGGTATTTACCTTCAATGCGCTGATCTCCATTCTGCAATTTGTGGCCAGCGAAGATACATTGCAGGGGCTCGTCTTCTGGACCATGGGCAGTCTGGCCCGCGCCTCATGGGACAAGCTCGCAATTCTGAGCATCGCCCTGCTTCTCATCGTTCCGCTGTCGATGAAAAATGCCTGGAAGCTTACCGCCCTGCGTCTGGGGGAAGACCGGGCCGTCAGTTTTGGTATCAATGTGCGCCAACTGCGTATGGCGACGCTGCTGCGTATCAGTATCATCTCCGCGCTGACCGTGGCCTTTGTTGGGCCTGTTGGTTTTATTGGCCTGGTGGCGCCGCATATTTCGCGAATGCTGTTTGGTGAAGACCACCGCTTTTACCTGCCCGGCAGCATGTTGATTGGCGCACTGGTACTCTCTCTGGCGTCCGTGTTATCGAAGAACATTGTCTCCGGCGTCATCATTCCCGTCGGTATTGTCACCTCCCTGGTCGGCGTTCCCTTCTTCCTGAGCATCATCATTCGCCATCGGGGGAACATATGACCGACGGACTGCGCATTCACGCCCTGCATACCGGCTATCGCAAAAAGAAAATTATCGACGGGCTAACCACCCCGATGCTGCCACGCGGGCAAATCACCGCCCTGCTGGGGCCGAATGGCTCCGGCAAATCAACCCTGCTACGTGCGCTTGCCGATCTCAACCCGGCCCAGGGGCAACTGTGGCTGAATGGCGAAGATTTAATGGCCCTCCCCCCGGCGAAGCGGGCGCAGAAGGTGGTCTATCTGCCGCAATCCTTGCCGCAGGGCGTGCATCTGCATGCGCTGGAGTCGATTATCGTCGCCCGACGCGCCAGCGGCTTCTATTGCGGCGATAACGTCGAACAGGAGGCCTACGACATTCTGCATAAGCTCGGCATTTCGCACCTGGCGATGAGCTTTTTAGACCAGCTTTCCGGCGGACAGAAACAGTTGATTGGCCTTGCCCAGTCGCTGATTCGCAAACCGGACCTTCTGCTGTTAGACGAGCCGCTGAGCGCACTCGATCTGAACTACCAGTTCCACGTAATGGACATCGTCGCCCGCGAAACGCGCCTGCGTAACATTGTGACGGTGGTGGTGATCCATGACATCAACATTGCGCTGCGCCATGCCGAATATGCGGTGATGCTAAAAAACGGCGCGCTGGTTGCCAGCGGCATTCCAGGCGAGGTCGTCACGCCCGAGAACCTGGCGGCAGTCTACGGGGTAAAAGGCCGGGTCGAATATTGTTCGCAGGGACTACCACACGTGGTAGTCGATGGATTAACAACCTAAAACAGTCATAAGACGGGAAAGAGATGAATCTGAAAAAGACAATCATGGGGATCGCGCTGATCTTTACCCCCCTGCTGGCGATGGCGCAAAACTGGCCGGTCACGGTGACGGATCTGGATAACCGCAGCGTCACGATCCCTAAGGAGCCGCAGCGCATCATCTTGCAGGATGGCCGCGATATCCTGGCGCTGGCGCTGCTGGAGCGCGACAATCCCTTTGCCAAAGTGGTGGCGTGGAACAACCTGCCGAAAAAACAGGATACGGAAACCTGGAACGTCCTTAAGCGCAAATGGCCGGAAGCCGAGAAGATCCTGGACATGCAGTTTTCGGATCAAGGGAATGTCGATCTGGAGACCATCATCTCGCGCCACCCGGATCTGATGATTGCCCAGCTCCGCGCTAAACCGTCCCTGGTACAAAGCGGTGTGCTGGCAAAACTGGAGGCACTGCATGTGCCGGTGGTGTTTGTCGATTACGAACTGCATCCGGTAGAAAACACCCTGCCAGGTATCGCGCTGCTCGGTAAAGTGCTCGGCCAAAATGAGCGCGCGCAACAGTACATTACTTTCTATCAGCAACGTCTGGATATGCTGCATCAGCGTCTGGCCAACGCTCACAAAAAACCGCTGGTGTTTATCGAACCGATCGCGGGTGTCGCAGGGCTGGATAATGGTTGCTGCTTTACCCATGCCCGTAATGGCTGGGGAGGGCTGGTCGAAGCGGCGGGCGGTGTGAACATTGGTTCACAACTGCTGCCAGGGGCAACCGGTAATGTGTCAGTGGAAAAAATCATCTCCATGAACCCGGACTACTACCTGATGACCGGTTCAAAACGCCCGGGCAAAGGAACGGCGGTTATTCCGTTCGGCTACAACGTGGACGAAAAAGAAGTGGCTACCGCCTTCAATGCCTTACTGGCACGCCAGGGGGTCAGCAGCATTCCTGCCGTTACTCAGGGTCATACCGGTGCGCTATATCACCACTTCTACAATAATCCGTACAACATTATCGCTATTGAAACGTTAAGTAAGATCTTCTACCCGGAGCTGTTTAAAGACATCGATCCGCTGGCGGATTATCACACTATCATCAAGGATTTCACCCAGATCCCGGATGACAATATCGTCCTGAGCTACACGCCTTCACACTAATCTTTCTCAGCGCCATCGTCCGATGACGCTTTCTTTCCAAACGCCCACTTAGCGCGTGGATTTCGCCAACGCCGGGCTCTCGGTAGCGACCAGGTCCTGGCGAAGCCATAACCCCAGCCCCAGACCAATCATCGACAGCGCCAGCACATACCAGGCGGGCGCCATTGGCGAAACCCCCATTAGCATCGTCACCGCAATCGGCGTCAGCCCGCCAAAAATGGCGTAAGAGACGTTATAGGAGAAGGAGATCCCGGTAAAACGCACTTCCGCCGGGAAAGCGCGAACCATCACATAGGGTACGGCTCCGACAACCCCAACGCAGAACCCGACCAGCCCATACAAGGCAAAAAGCTGCTCCGGGTGGCTGCCCGTCAGGTGATAGAAGAACCAGCTTGAGCAGGCCAGCATAATGCTGCCGACAATAAAGGTTTTGCTGGGACCAACGCGATCCACCACCAGCCCGGCGGTCAAACAGCCGAAACAGAGCATAATGGTCGCGATACTGTTCGCCTGCAGGGTTAAGGCTGGCGCGAAACCATACTGTTTTTGCAGCCAGACGGGCGACATCAAAATCACCACTACGATCCCGGCCGACAGTAGCCAGGTCAGCAGCATCGAGATCACCACCGCTTTCTTATGCTTCATGACGACGGCTTTCACCGGTAGCTCTTGCGCCAGTGCTTTACGCTGCTGCATTTCGAGGAAAATCGGCGTCTCTTGCAACCAGCGACGCAGATACATTGCCACCAGGCCAAACGCACCGCCCAGCAGGAAAGGTATACGCCATCCACCATCGTGAATCGCCTGCTGCGTCATGCTGGTATTGATCAGGGTAGCGACCACAGAGCCAAGCAGGATCCCCACTGTCAGCCCGGCGGTTAATGTTCCGCAGGCAATTCCGATACGGCGTTCCGGCACATGTTCCGCCACAAACACCCACGCGCCCGGCACTTCGCCGCCAATCGCCGCCCCCTGCAAGACACGCATCAATAGCAGCAGCAACGGCGCAACGATGCCCATAGAGGCATACGTCGGCAGCAAGCCAATCGCCAGCGTAGGTACCGCCATCAGCAAAATGCTCAGGGTGAACATCTTCTTACGCCCCACCAGATCGCCAAAATGGGCCATCACGATACCGCCCAGTGGGCGCGCCAGATAACCTGCGGCAAAGATGCCGAAAGTCTGCACCTGACGCAGCCACTCCGGGATATCCGCCGGGAAAAACAGCTCACCGACAACGGCGGCAAAGAAGACAAAAATGATGAAGTCATAGAACTCAAGCGCACCGCCTAAGGCGGCAAGCGTGAGGGTTTTGTAATCCTGCTTATTGAGGGGACGTGTGTAGTTTGACATAGCGGACCATTTGTAAAGAGGAAGTGTTGATTTCGTTTTTACGCAAACTGTAAATTAAAAATTACTATACCGTAAATAAATCAACACTCCAGTGCCCGCATGACTTAATTTAAAAAACCACTATTTTTAGGATATTGTCTCGCGTCTTGCACTTTTGGGGCGAAAAGCCGCTACGATTTTGGGATCGGTCTCAATATAAGGCCCGTCGAGAAGCTGTACACAATACGGTACACTGGCAAAAATACCCGGCACGGTTACCTGCCCGTCCGCCTGCTTCACCCCTTCAAGCGTCTCTTTGATGGATTTTGGCTGCCCCGGTAAATTGAGGATCAGCGCCTGCTTGCGAATCACACCCACCTGGCGGGAGAGAATGGCAGTAGGCACAAAGTTGAGGCTGATTTGACGCATCTGTTCGCCAAACCCCGGCATTTCGCGGTCAGCAACGGCAAGTGTTGCATCAGGTGTGACATCACGACGCGCAGGACCGGTGCCGCCCGTCGTCAGGACCAGATGGCAGCTCATCTCGTCCACTAGCTCGCAAAGTGTCTGTTCAATGATGCTCTGTTCGTCCGGGATAAGCCGCTTTTCGATAGTAAAAGGGGTAGTCAACGCCTGCGCCAGCCACTCTTCCAGTGCCGGGAGGCCTTTATCCTGGTAAACACCGCTGGAGGCGCGATCGGAAACAGAAACTAAGCCAATGCGTAATGTATCCATATTCATTCCGTTCAAAAAAATAATGACTAACGGAAATGATACACGCTGAGGGGAAATGCAGACAGAGGGGAAAGGGTGGCCGAGTCTCCGGCCACACCTGAATGATTACAGCAGATCGCCGATCATTTTTTCCAGTTTTTCCTGGTCAACAGCAAACTTACGGATACCGTCCGCCAGTTTGTCTACTGCCATCGGATCCTGGTTGTGCTGCCAGAAGAATTGCGCTTCGGTAATACGTTCCGGGCGTGCTTTCACTTCGCCAGCATAGGACAGTTTACGTTCGATAGCGCCTTCGCTTTCCGCCAGCTCTTTCAGCAGCCCCGGAGCGATAGTCAGACGGTCACAGCCTGCCAGTTCCAGAATTTCACCGACGTTACGGAAGCTTGCGCCCATCACGACGGTTTCATAGCCGTGCTGTTTGTAGTACTGGTAGATTTCGGTTACGGAAACCACACCCGGATCTTCTGCCGGTGCGTACTCTTTTTTATCCGTGTTGGCTTTGTACCAGTCGAGGATACGGCCCACAAACGGGGAAATCAGATAAACGCCAGCTTCTGCACAGGCACGTGCCTGGGCGAAGGAGAACAGCAGCGTCAGGTTACAGTTGATGCCTTCTTTTTCCAGCTGTTCAGCCGCGCGAATACCCTGCCAGGTAGAAGCCAGCTTGATCAGGATGCGATCGTTGCTGATACCCGCGTCGTTATACAGTTTAATCAGGCGTTTTGCTTTCGCGATGGACGCGTCGGTGTCATAGGACAGGCGTGCATCAACTTCGGTAGAAATGCGACCAGGGATCAGTTTGAGAATTTCCAGACCGATATTCACCGCCAGTTTGTCCGTTGCATCTACCACTTGCTGCGCGCGGTCGCTGCTCTGTTCTTTCGCCCAGGCAATAGCGTCATCAATCAGTTTGCGGTATTCAGGGATTTGGGCAGCGCCAAGAATCAGAGAAGGGTTGGTGGTAGCGTCCTGCGGCTGGTACAGCTTCATCGCCGCGATATCTCCGGTGTCAGCAACAACAGTTGTGTATTGACGCAGAGAAGTCAATTTATCCGTCATGATAGTGTTTCTCTTTGAACTTGTTAGGGGGATGTAACCGGTCTGCCCTGATGATAACACGACGCCCTGCCAGCGCAACCGCAGACATTGCGCACGCCCGGTATGGTAAACTAGATTTATTAATTGCCTGCAAAGTAGTGCTTTATTAATAATAGCGCTGCTTATTAACCTGCGAACCGGCATAGACAAGAGGGATGTTAATGCCTGAATTCTTTTCTTTTATCAGTGAAATACTTTGGGGTTCATTGATGCTCTACCTGCTGCTTGCGGCAGGTATCTGGTTTGCTTTTAAAAGCAAATTTGTACCGTTTCGCCTGATTGGCGACTTCTACCATAACCTTAAAAATAGCCGCGCCCAGTCGGGTGGACTGACATCGTATCAGGCGCTGTTTCTCAGCCTTGCCGGACGAATGGGGTCCGGTAATTTAGCCGGTGTGGCGTTAGCGATTACGGCAGGCGGCCCCGGCGCGATTTTCTGGATGTGGATATCGGCCTTGATTGGCATGGCAACGTGTTTCGCCGAAAGCACACTGGCGCAACTCTATAAAGAACGCGACGCCGACCAGCAATTTCGCGGCGGTCCTGCATGGTACATGGCACGAGGCCTTGGCATGCGCTGGATGGGCGTGCTGTTTTCCGTATTCCTGCTGTTGGTTTACGGGCTGTTATTCAATACCATTCAGGCCAATTCGGTAGCGAATGCCGTCCATTTTGCCTGGCATTTTAATGAGATTTACACAGGCCTTATTTTTGCTGGAATGATTCTGCTATTGATCACGAAAAGCATGAAACAGATTGCTCGTATCATGCAGTGGGTGGTCCCGATCATGGCCCTGGCCTGGGTAGTGACCAGTGTCGGTATTGGCATTGCGCACTTCACCGCACTGCCGGAGATGTTCGCTAATATTGTGAAAAGTGCCTTTGGTTGGCAGGAAGCGGCGGCAGGTACCATGGGTTACACGCTTAGCCAGGCGCTCACCAGCGGTTTTCAACGCAGTATGTATTCCAACGAGGCAGGGATGGGCTCAACGCCGAATGCCGCCGCAGCCGCGGCTTCATCTCCCCCTCATCCTGCCGCTCAGGGCTTTGTGCAGATGGTCGGCGTAGTTGTCGACACGTTTTTGGTGTGCACCGCCAGCGCGTTTATTCTTCTCCTGGCAAAGGATACGCCAACAGATAACCCAATCATTGGCGTCCAGATAGTTCAGGAAGCGATGGTAGCCCTGACGGGTTCATGGGGAGCCAGCTTTGTCGCCGTCATCATCATCATGTTTGCGTTTAATTCCATTATCACCAATTACGTTTACGCCGAAAATAATCTCATTTTCCTGCGTATGAACAGCAGACGTAATATTTGGCTGTTGCGTATCGGGATCTTACTGATGGTGTTGATCGGCTCTCAATTGCGCATCCCGTTACTCTGGCATGTGGCAGATGTAATGATGGCGTTTATGGCTATCACTAACATGACGGCGATTCTGCTACTGTCTCCCGTCGTCACCCTTATCGCCGCCGATTATCTACGCCAGCGCAAGATGGGAGTGATGCCAGTGTTCGATCCGAAGCGTTATCCGGATATTAACCCGCAGCTCGCGCCCGGCGCATGGGATGATAAAACGGGATCGTAAATGACAATCGCAACTATTGATCAATTGCAGGCCGTTTTTTGTTACAGTCAGCGGAAATTTTCCTGCAAGGACTGACTATGCTGATTCTCATCTCGCCCGCGAAAACGCTGGATTATCAAAGTGAGCTGGCCACTACGCGCTACACACAGCCTGAATTGCTGGATTATTCGCAGCAGTTGATTAAGGTTGCGCGTAAGCTTAGCGCGCAGCAAATCAAAGCCCTGATGGGTATCAGCGATAAGCTTGCCGACCTGAACGCCACCCGCTTTCACGACTGGCAGCCGGATTTTACGCCGAAAAACGCCCGCCAGGCTATTCTGGCCTTTAAAGGCGATGTCTATACCGGCCTGCAGGCAGAAACCTTCACCGAGGCTGATTTCGATTTTGCACAGCAGCATTTGCGTATGCTCTCTGGTTTGTACGGCGTTTTGCGTCCACTGGACCTGATGCAGCCTTACCGTCTGGAAATGGGGATCCGCCTGGAAAATGCGAAGGGGAAGGATCTTTATCAGTTCTGGGGTGAGGTCATCACCAACACGCTGAACGACGCCATTAAGGCGCAGGGCGATGACATCGTGGTGAACCTGGCATCCGATGAGTACTTTAAGTCGGTCAAAACGCAAAAACTGAACGCGCAAATTATCAAACCCGTCTTTCTGGACGAGAAAAATGGCAAGTTTAAGGTCATTAGTTTTTACGCCAAAAAAGCACGCGGCCTGATGAGTCGTTACATCATTGAAAACCGCCTGACAAAACCAGAGCAGTTAACCGCGTTTGATAGCGAAGGCTATTTCTTTGATGAAGAGCTGTCCGGCAAGGGCGAATTGGTCTTTAAACGTCACGAACAGTAAGGCTGTGGCCCCCTCTCTGAGGAGGGGGCAGGATAAGCGAAGAGATTAATCGTGGCGCCAGTCAGGCCCCGGACGATGGTCATCGTGGCGATCATCATGATGGTCGCCACGGAAGTCGCGACGGTCATCACCGTGCGGGCGCCAGTGGTTTTCGCGCCACTCGTAGTGTCTGCGCCACCAGTCATGATCGCGCCAGTGGCCACCATCCCAGTAGTTGCCGTGACGATCCTGATCGCCGATTTGCAGTTTTACTGCTGGCACAAGGGTAATTTCAGCAGCCTGTGCCGCCAGCGGAGCCACCATCAACAACGAAAGCGCGAAGAATACAGGTTTCAACATGGGTTACTCCTTTGTTCATCTTGCCCGTAGTGGGCCGATGTGAGGAGCTTAAGCAAAGTGATGGCGGCTTGTTATTCTCTGCAATCCTAATCTCTAAGTGCCCGCATTTTATGGGAATTCCTCCGTTTTTCCTGCCATATTCCTCCTTAATTTCTCCGTATTCAGGCGTAAAAAAACCGGGCAGCGACTACGCTCACCCGGTTCTGGTTTGAGACGAAGCGGATTACGCTTTGCTCATCATCAGCTTACGCAATTCAGCGAAGTCCGCAGGCAGATGGTGCGACAGCAGTTCCAGATCTGCGCGCTCTGCCAGTTCTTTCGGCAATGGCAGTGTTTCGCCGAGAATCTCTTCGACGCTCTCTTTGAATTTCGCCGGATGCGCGGTCCCCAGGAACAGGCCGTATTCGCCCGGATGCAGTTGATCGCGCAGCGCACGGTAAGCAATGGCCGCATGCGGTTCAGAGAGATAACCCTTGCCTTTCAGCTCACGCATGGTCTCTTTAGTCGTTTCGTCGTCAACTGCGGCATAGCCCAGTTCGTTCAGACGCCAGATTTTACGGCGGAAGAGCTCTTCCACGCGCGGCCAGTTGTTCGGCTGGCTGACGTCCATCGCGTTCGACAGCGTTGCCTGTGTGGCTTTTGGCTTCCACTCACCGTCCTGCAGGAAGCGCGGTACGGTGTCATTCGCATTGGTCGCCGCGATAAAACGCTTAATGGGCAGCCCAAGCGATTTCGCCAGCAGGCCCGCCGTTAAGTCGCCAAAGTTGCCGCTCGGCACGGAAACAACCAGCTGATTACGGGCCTCTTGTGGCAGTTGCGCCACCGCTTCAAAGTAGTAGCAAATCTGCGCCAGCAGGCGGCTGATGTTGATGGAGTTCGCTGAGTTCAGGCCCAGCGCCACTTTCAGTTCTTCATCATCAAAAGCCTGTTTTACCAATGCCTGGCAGGCATCGAAATCCGCATCAATGGCGACGGTTTCGATATTGCCGCCCAGCGTACAGAACAGCTTTTCCTGTAGCGGACTGATTTTTCCGTTCGGGTAAAGGATCACGACACGAACGTTTTTCAGGCCGTAGAAGGCATGCGCCACTGCCGCCCCGGTATCACCGGAGGTCGCAGTCAGGATCGTCACCGGCTTGTCGCCACTGATGGTGGTCAGCATTTGCGCCATAAAGCGCCCACCGAAGTCTTTAAACGCCAGCGTCGGGCCATGAAACAGCTCCAGGCAACCAACATCGCTCTCAACCGGCTGTACGGGCGCCGGGAACGCAAACGCATCCCGAACGCGCGCTTCCAGAATGTCCTGCGGAATTTCATCACCGATGAACGCCCCGAGGATTTTGGCGCTGCGCGCAACGAAATCCATGGTCAGCATGTCATCAATTTCAGTCAGGCTGAATTCCGGCAGGTCATGCGGGAAAAACAGCCCCTGGTTCTTGCCAAGCCCTTGCGTGACGGCCTGCGCGAAGCTGACCTGTTCGTTGTGATCTTTTAAGTTATAGAGTTTCATTGGTTATCCCACTACTCGTGCACCCGTCGTGTCCAGACGGCAAATATGAACAAAGCCTTCCTGATTTTGCAAATAGTGTTTGCTCAGCCAGTCTGCCACACGTTGCGCGGTTTCCGTTTTATCGCACAACGCAAAAAGCGTTGGGCCGGAACCAGAAATACCACAGGAGAGCGCACCCATTTCGGCGACCGCCTGACGTGCCTCATTAAACCCAGGCAATAATTTCATGCGATATGGCTCAGCAATAACATCTTTCATCAGCTTCGCCGCAAGCTGGGGCTGACGGGAATAGCAGGCGTGAATAAAGCCCGCCAGATGCCGACCATGAGCAATACAGTCCTGACGACGATACTGCGCCGGCAGGATAGCGCGGGCCTCCGCGGTAGAAACTTTGATGCCCGGATAGGCCAGCACCCACAGCCATTCATCAAAGCCTGGCACCTGCTGGCTGATAATGCCGTTTTCCTCGATCATCAATTGCATGCCGCCAAGGTAGCAAGGCGCCACGTTGTCGTAATGCACGCTGCCGGAAATGCGCCCTTCCAGCTCGCCCATCAGCGCCAGCATTCGCGTCTCATTTAACGGTTTGCCGCAATACTCGTTCATTGCCACCAGCGCCGCGACAACAGAACAGGCACTGGACCCCAGCCCTGAGCCAATCGGCATGTTTTTTTCCAGTGTCATTGCTACAGGAACCGTTTTGCCAATCTCCTGGCAGAAACGCTCCCAGCACTGGTAGACAATATTTTCACGAGGCTCTGTCGGCAGTTTACTGGCAAAACGCCCCAGATTTTTCAGGCTAAAACTGTCCGCCGCCTCAACTGAGACATTATCACCCAACAGCGTGCCATCAATCGGCGTCACCGCGGCGCCCAACACATCAAAACCCACGCTCATATTGGCGCTGGAGGCCGGAGCATATACTTTCACCATCTTAAACTCCCAACTTCCAGGACAGCGTACGCAGCAAGTCTGCAAACACCCCTGCCGCAGTAACATCATTGCCCGCACCATAGCCTCGCAGGACCAGCGGCAGCGGTTGGTAATAGTGGCTATAAAACGCAAGGGCGTTTTCGCCGTTTTTCACTTTGAACAGTGGATCATTACCATCCACTTCGGCAATTTTCACCCGACAGGTGCCATCTTCTTCGATGTTGCCGACGTAGCGCAGCACTTTGCCTTCGTCGCGCGCTTTCGCCACACGATCGGCGAAGTGATCATCAAGCTGCGGCAAACGCGCCATAAAACTTTCAACGTCACCGCTGTCGTCGAATGTAGCTGGCAGCACAGGTTCAATCACAATATCGGAAAGCTCCAGCTCACGCCCGGTTTCACGAGCCAGGATCAGGAGCTTACGCGCCACGTCCATACCGGAAAGATCGTCACGAGGATCTGGTTCGGTGTAACCCATTTCACGTGCGATCTTAGTCGCATCCGACAGGCTCATCCCTTCATCGAGCTTACCGAAAATAAACGATAGCGAACCAGAAAGAATGCCGGAGAAACGTTGTAACTCATCACCCGCATTGAGCAGGTTTTGCAGGTTTTCGATAACCGGCAAGCCTGCGCCCACGTTGGTGTCATAGAGGAACTTCCGGCGCGATTTCGCCGCCGCATGACGCAACTGATGGTAGTAAGCCATCGATGAGGTGTTGGCCTTTTTGTTGGGCGTCACCACATGGAAACCTTCGCGCAGGAAGTCAGCATACTGATCGGCCACTGCCTGGTGTGACGTACAATCTACAATAACCGGGTTCAGCAGGTGATATTCTTTCACCAGACGAATCAAACGGCCCAGGTTGAAAGGCTCTTTGGCCTCAGCAAGCTCAGCCTGCCAGTTTTCCAGATTTAACCCGTGTACGTTGGTGAGCAACGCTTTCGAATTTGCCACGCCGCAGACGCGCAAATCGATATGCTTACTTTTGAGCCATGCCTGCTGACGCTTAAGCTGTTCGAGCAGCGCACCACCAACACCGCCCACGCCAATCACAAACACTTCAATAACCTGGTCGGTGTTAAACAGCATCTGGTGCGTGACGCGCACACCCGTAGTGGCATCATCGTTGCTCACCACGACAGAAATCGAACGCTCGGAAGATCCTTGCGCGATCGCCACGATGTTGATATTAGCGCGCGCCAGTGCAGCAAAGAATTTCGCGGAAATGCCACGCAGAGTACGCATGCCGTCGCCCACGACAGAGATGATAGCCAGACGCTCCATCACGGCCAGCGGCTCCAGCAATCCTTCTTTCAGTTCCAGATAAAATTCATCGCCCATTGCACGCTGCGCGCGGACGCAATCGGATTGCGGTACACAGAAGCTGATGCTGTATTCAGAGGAGGACTGGGTAATCAACACGACAGAGATGCCCGCACGCGACATCGCGGCAAACACGCGCGCCGCCATGCCAACCATGCCTTTCATCCCCGGACCTGAAACACTGAACATGGCCATGTTATTCAGGTTGGAAATACCTTTAACCGGCAGGTCATCCTCGTCAGAGGTGGCGCCAATCAGAGTACCGGGTGCCTGCGGGTTACCGGTATTTTTAATGAGGCAAGGGATCTGGAATTGAGCGATAGGGGTAATGGTACGCGGGTGGAGCACTTTCGCACCGAAATAGGAGAGCTCCATCGCTTCCTGGTACGACATGGATTTCAGCAGACGGGCATCCGGCACCTGGCGTGGATCACAGGTGTAGACACCGTCAACATCGGTCCAGATTTCGCAACAATCCGCACGCAGGCAGGCAGCCAGAACAGCGGCGGAGTAATCAGAACCATTACGCCCCAGAACAACCAGCTCACCTTTTTCGTTTCCGGCAGTGAACCCTGCCATCAACACCATATGGTCGGACGGGATACGGCTGGCGGCGATGCGGCGCGTAGACTCCGCAATATCCACCGTAGACTCAAGATAGTGCCCAATAGCCAGCAGTTTCTCGACCGGATCAATCACACTCACCTTATGACCGCGCGCTTCAAGCAACCCTGCCATAATGGCGATGGAGAGCTTTTCGCCACGGCAGATTAGCGCCGCATTAATGCTGTCCGGGCATTGCCCCAGCAGGCTTATCCCGTGCAATACGTGTTTGATCTGCGCAAATTCTTGTTCGACAAAGGTTTTTAACTGTGCGAGGGGAAAACCAGGCTGTGCATCCGCCAATCCTTGCAGTAGCTCAGAAAAAATACGTTCGGCATCGCTAATATTTGGTACGGCATCCTGACCTCCGATCGTTTTTTCGATCATTGCGACCAGGTGATTGGTGATTTTCGCCGGGGCAGATAACACAGTTGCCACCTGCCCCTGCCTGGCATTGCTCTCCAGGATGTCGGCAACACGCAGAAACCTTTCCGCATTTGCCACTGATGTACCGCCGAACTTCAACACTCGCATGGTATTACCCCTTGATCTTTGCTCGAAAAAAAAGCCCGCACTGTTCAGGTGCGGGCTTTTTTCTGTGTTTCCTGTACGCGTCAGCCCGCACCGTTACCTGTGGTAATGGTGGTGGTAATAATAATGGTGACGGTGCTGGTGCGTTTCATGGATGTTGTGTGCTCTGTAATTTTATTCTGTCTGTGCTCTGCCTATATTGGTTAAAGTATCTGCCGCCTTAAGTCAACGAATTTTTAGTTTTCAGCTATTTTGCGCAACCTTCCGCTACGCCCGCTACTCATTGACTTATCATAGGTAAAGACCATACAAACCGCACCATTGCAGTGACATCATCCATAGAACATTCTTATGGTAGTGATTTACTCGGCGAGTTTTTTTTCAATGTCATGGAGTAAACGATGCAACATTGCGGTGTCTCGCTGCTCCAGCATCCCAACACGCTGATCCAGCCAGTCGGCCATTTTCATGTCATCCGCCACATCGAGTTTTTCGAGCAACGCGCGCGCGCGCAGACGTAAAGCACGAAGCTGGTTATCATCACGTTGCGTTACCACTTTGGGAGCATTTTGTATTAAAGATGCTAATTGATAACAATAAACCATGACGGCCTGCCCCAGATTGAGTGAAGGATAATCGGCCACCATCGGCACACCCGTCAGAATGTCTGCAAGCGCCAGTTCGTCATTTGTCAGGCCTGAATCTTCCCGGCCAAACACCAGTGCGGCGGCGGGGAGCCACGCGCTTTTTTCCGCCAGAAGCGGTACCAGTTCCGCAGGCGTTGCGTAGTAATGGAATTTCGCGCGACTTCGCGCCGTCGTGGCGACGATGAATGAAATATCGGCCAACGCATCGGATAATGAAGAATAAGTTTTAATATTATCAAGCACATCCCCGGCACCATGTGCGACACGGCGAGCGCCTTCCTGTAAATGGGCATCGCTGTCGACAATGCGCAGGTCTGTGAAACCCATCGTTTTCATCGCGCGCGCGGCAGCGCCAATATTCTCCGCTCTGGCGGGAGAAACCAATACAATGGCCAGGTGCATTTTTACTCTCTTTTTTATCATACCGACGCGCGAGTGAAGGATTATGTCAGCATATTACGCGTCGCGAATTTACAATTTTGTAACAGCAATCACTGAATTTCGTCTTGCCAACGGTTAAAAAAAGCTAAACTGTTGACTGGCGGTATTAACCGCTTAAATGTTAACAGAAAATGCTTATCCCTATGTTTCTTCATGGCATTTTAATTATGAATCTGAATCTCCTATTGGATTCAGCTTATTTATCAATTAATATCCGCAACTAGTTGGTTTATTGAAAAATTGTGATAATCGCTAGCATTTAGATATCAAGATTTCACCAAACTGTTAACGTGCTACAATTGAACTTGATATATGTCAACGAAGCGTAGTTTTATTGGGTGTCCGGCCCCTCTTAGCCTGTTATGTTGCTGTTAAAATGGTTAGGATGACAGCCGTTTTTGACACTGTCGGGTCCTGAGGGAAAGTACCCACGACCAAGCTAATGATGTTGTTGACGTTGATGGAAAGTGCATCAAGAACGCAATTACGTACTTTAGTCATGTTACGCCGATCATGTTAATTTGCAGCATGCATCAGGCAGGTCAGGGACTTTTGTACTTCCTGTTTCGATTTAGTTGGCAATTTAGGTAGCAAACATGCAGACCCCGCACATTCTTATCGTTGAAGACGAGTTGGTAACACGCAACACGTTGAAAAGCATCTTCGAAGCGGAAGGTTACGATGTCTTTGAAGCGACAGATGGCGCTGAAATGCATCAGATCCTCTCCGAAAATGATATCAACCTGGTGATTATGGATATCAATCTGCCAGGTAAAAATGGCCTTTTACTTGCCCGTGAATTACGCGAGCAAGCGAATGTCGCACTGATGTTCCTGACCGGTCGTGACAACGAAGTAGACAAAATCCTGGGCCTCGAAATCGGTGCGGATGACTACATCACCAAACCGTTTAACCCGCGTGAACTGACTATCCGTGCGCGTAACCTGCTGTCCCGTACCATGAATTTGGGCACCATCAGCGAAGAGCGCCGCAGTGTCGACAGCTATAAGTTTAATGGCTGGGAACTGGATATTAACAGCCGCTCACTGATCAGCCCTAATGGCGAACAGTATAAGCTGCCGCGTAGCGAGTTCCGTGCGATGCTGCATTTCTGCGAAAACCCGGGCAAGATCCAGTCCCGCGCCGAATTGCTGAAAAAAATGACCGGGCGTGAGCTGAAACCGCACGACCGTACGGTTGACGTCACCATCCGTCGCATCCGTAAGCATTTTGAATCCACGCCGGACACACCGGAAATCATCGCGACGATCCACGGTGAAGGTTACCGTTTCTGCGGTGATCTGCAGGAATAATCCTCCTTCAAGAAAAAGCGGCGCCAGGCGCCGCTTTTTTTATTTCCATATCCGTAATTCTTCATCGACAGGAACCTGGCTTTCTACGGGCTTTTTCACCGCCCGCGAAAGGGAGTACCAGTCGAAGCGCCGTGTCAGTATCATCACGGTACTCAGTGCCGCAAACAGTACGCCAGTTCCCAGCAACAACGCGCTGTCTTCGGAATTCAGCAAACTCCACATTACGCCATAGAGCACCAATAGCGCACCGCTAAAGGGCAGGCTGGCACGCCAGCTTTTCATCACGCCTTGCAAATAAATACCGTTAATCGCCGCCCCCAGTCCACTGGCAATAATCCACGCCCAGGTAAAGCCGACATGCTCTGACAACGCCAGCAGGACCAGATAGAACATCACCAGCGATAACCCCACCAACAGATACTCCATGGGGTGCATTTGCCGCCCGGTAAGACTTTCAAAGACGAAAAACGCGGCGAGAATGAGGGCAATAAGCAAAATCGCATATTTCACCGCTCTGTCCGTCAGTTGGTACTGATCCGCAGGCGTGGCGATATTGACGCTGAATGCGGGCAGGCGCCACTCATTGTCGCTGCTCAGACTCAGGACATCACGGATTTTGCTGTCCAGGTTATTGGCAAACCACGTACTTTGCCAGCGCGCCTGGTAACCCGCAGGAGTAACTTCGCGTTTCGCAGGCAGAAAATCACCGGTGAAGCCGGGGTGAGGCCAATCCCCCATCAGCGCCATTTCGCTGTTTCTGCCAAGTGGGACCACGGAAAATGCGCCGGTACCATTGAGACTAAATGAAGCGTTTAGTTTGATATTTTTTTGCGTAATACCCGGCGCAGTCAGTGGAACATGGATACCCTGTAATTCGCTCATCAGCCCCGATCCCGGCTCTACGCTGAGCGATTCACCGTTCACCTTCATAGCCCGTATTTGCCCGATCCCTCGGGCATCACTCAGGGCAAACACGACAAACGGCTCGCCCAGTTGCCTGGTATCACTCGCCTCCAGCCCGGCACGTTTTGGGTCAAACTCAGCGTTTATACTGATATCCCCATGCCACACTTGCCCGTCGTAGATACCCACCTGCCGGTTTTCGACTTGCTGTTTCCCCTCGACCATGAGCGACTCAGGTAGCCAGAAACGGATATAGCTTTTCGAACGGCGAACCTCCCTGGGCGGTTCATCTCCCGTCGACTCCAGCGAAGTCACAACGTCCGTCACCGGAATCGCAATCAGCGGACCAATCAGCTTTTGCGGCCCGGCGCTACTTTGCCGCAGCGTATCGGCGACCTCATTACGGTAGTCGCCTCTCTCTTTGATTAAATTGCCAACCATTATCAGTGGGATCAGCAACAGACAAATGCACCCTGCCAGGGTGGTAATTTTCCAGAATAACGGTGATTTCAACATAGCCCCTCCTTTGTGTTGCGCGCAGAGTAACGGGGCTATAAGAGGAGAATTTGAAGTTATGTGAAGTGACGGTGAAGTGTCAGTCGCGCCTCTGCGCCACCCTGCGGCAGGTTACATACCTGAATAGTTCCCTGGTGCAAACGCGCCACCTCCTGCACCAAGGCCAGCCCAAGGCCACTGCTCTTTTGTCCATTCTCTCTGGGCAATGAGTAAAACCGTTCAAAGATCCGCTCAAGGGCGTAATCCGGAATACCCGGCCCGTTATCGCATACGGTGAAGACGACATGTTCAGCGTGTTCGTGAGCGCGCAGCGAAATATGCCCGTCGCGCGGGGTAAAATCGATCGCATTGTCGAGCAGATTGCCCAATGCCTGGCTAAGCAGCCCGGCATCCGCTTCGATGACAAGCTGCTCTGCATCGCATTCCAGGGTCAGATTTTTGGCGGACAGCACCACGCTACGTTCGTCCTCAAGCTGTCGGAACAGGGCGTCAACAGGGATGGATGTTGTCACTACTTCCTGGCGATTTTCGAGCTTCGCCTGCTGTAGCAGCTTCTCAACCAGCATCTGCATCCGCGCATTTTGCGCCAGGATATTGTTAGTAAAACGGGTGGCGATATCCGGTGGCGGGTTCTCATGGAGAATTTCTGCCGCGCCGCGTATGGCCGCCAGCGGGCTTTTAAGTTCATGCGTAAGCGCGTAGACATACTGCTCAATATAATTTTTTCCTTCGAGCTTAAGGCGCATGCTCTCCAGCGCCTGCGCCAGCTTACGCAGCTCGCTACTTCCCAGGTCAGGAAGAGGTAAAGGATTTTTTTCGCTCACGGCATCCGCATAGCGTGTCAGCTTGCCGATGGAACGGTTAATCCACAGCGTCACCCCAAACCCAATCACCAGAGCAATCCCCAGTAAGGCTGCGCTGGCCCAGAGCATACGCCGCTCACTGCGTTTGATGACCGGGGCAATCGCACTATTAGGTTTGCCCACACTCAAGACGCCGATAATGCGCCCCTGGTCAGTAACGGGAGCCGCCACATACATCACCGTACTTTCCGGGTCGTTCGGATCGGAAGGCGTACTGCGCGCGCCATATTTACCGCGCAGCGTCAGCCAGACATCGTTCCAGCGGGAATAATCCTGACCTACGGCCTGGCCCGCAGAATCAAAAACAACCTTACCCAGCGCATCCGTCATGTAGACATGGTATTCGTTACGTACTTTGCGAATGCCGCTGATATTGGCGTTAATGTTGCTTTGGTTGAGCGAAGTGAACGCCTCTGCCAGCTTGCCATTTTGCGCCTGTCCGGAGAGCAAATCATCATGCGCCACCTCGGCCAGCAGCGTGGCGGTATCAATGAGCGTGCCTTCGGTTGCCCGCCTGACGCCCGGTTTGATCTCCTGGACAAAAATCGACAACACAAACCAGGCGGCAACCGCCACAAGGAGAAAGTAGCCCAGCAACAATCGCATCCCGATACGCATTAGCGGATGCCCAGGCTGTAACCCATACCGCGATGAGTATTAATCGGTGACAATTCGCTATTCACCGCACGCAATTTGGCGCGCAGCGTTTTGATATGGGTGTCGACAGTGCGATCGAAACTCTCTTCGGCATCGGTCCAGACCAGATCCATGAGTTGCTGGCGTGAGAAAACCCTGCCCGGTGCATGCAGCAGGGTTTTTAACAGCAGAAATTCATAGCGTGTAAGGGGGAGAATATCACCACACCAACGAACGATAGCCGCCTCTTCGTCCAGTTCGAATTGCCCGACACGCAGAAGAGAAGATTGCACTGTGGCTTTCTGGAAGCGGCGCAGCACGGTACGTACTCTGGCGCAAACCTCCCTGGGCGAAAACGGTTTGGCGATATAATCATCGGCCCCCATTTCCAGCCCCAGTAACTTATCAACCTCGTCGCTACGCGCGGTCAGAAACAGCACCGGTAGCCCCGGCGCCCTGGCCAGCAAACGGCGGCACAGCTCAAAACCACTGATGTCCGGCAGCCCGACATCCAGGATCGCCAGGTCCGGTAACTGCCGCGCAGCCGCGTCAAGAACAGGCAGTCCCCGTTCAAATGACGTGACGGCGAACCCATCCTGCTGCAGCATATAAATCAGCGTCTCGGCAATACTTGCCTCATCTTCAACCAGCCAGATTCGCGGTTGTGACATCTCCATTCCTTTTTATTTACTCCACGGCATAATCGGCACCGCACTCAGTGCGTTTTTCGGGGAACCCTCCACCACTTTATCGGAATAGGTGAGATAAACTAAAGAGTTACGTTTACTGTCATAAAAGCGGACCACCTGAAGTTTTTTAAACACCAGCGAGGTACGTTTCTGGAAGACCACATCGCCCTGGGCTTTTCCGTTTTTAATCTTATCACTGAGTTCGATTGGCCCTACCTGCTGGCAGGAAATCGCCGCATCGGATGTATCCTCCGCCAGCCCCAGCCCCCCTTTGATGCCGCCCGTTTTTGCCCGGCTAATGTAACAGGTCACATTTTGCACATCAGGATCGTCAAAGGCTTCCACCACAATTTTGTGATCCGGGCCGAACATTTTAAACACAGTATCCACTGAGCCAATCTGTTCCGCCTGCGCAGAACCCCACAGCAGCGCTAATGAGGAAAGTATTAAACGCGTGTATTTCATATTGTTACCATTTTTGAATATAACGTTGAGCGACTATTCTCGGGTTTAAGAGGAAAAGGTTTATAGATCACCAATTTACAAAAATTATCATGAAAATCAGACACAATGCGCACTAATGCACAAAAAAAACACTGAATGCTAAAACGCCAAACAGTGGTATTATCCATCCCCTGGTATCAGGCGTAAGCCGTTTTAAGGATGAGGATATTTTATGGATCAGGCTGGGATTATTCGTGATCTACTTACCTGGCTGGAAGGCCACCTGGATCAGCCATTGTCGTTAGATAATGTGGCGGCAAAAGCGGGTTATTCCAAGTGGCATCTGCAAAGGATGTTCAAAGACGTGACGGGCCATGCGATTGGCGCTTATATTCGCGCGCGCCGCCTGTCAAAGTCTGCTGTTGCTTTGCGTCTGACCTCGCGTCCCATTCTGGATATCGCCCTGCAGTACCGCTTTGACTCTCAGCAAACCTTTACTCGCGCGTTTAAAAAGCAGTTTAATCTGACGCCCGCGCTGTATCGCCGTTCACCTGACTGGAGCGCCTTCGGCATTCGTCCGCCGCTGCGCTTAGGTGAGTTTGCCATGCCGAGACATGAATTTATCACCCTTCCGGATATGCAGCTCATCGGTACGACGCAGAGCTATACCTGCTCGCTGGAAGAAATTTCCGATTTCCGCAACCAGATGCGTATCCAGTTCTGGCGTGACTTTTTAGGCAATTCACCCACTATTCCGGCTGAGATGTATGGCCTGCATGAACCGCGACCAAGCCTTGAGAAAGATGACGAGCAAGAGGTGTTTTACACCACCGCTTTAACGCCGGAGATGGCGAACGGCTACATGCATAATGCCCAGCCGGTGAAGCTCGAAGGCGGTGAGTATGTCATGTTCTTCTACGAAGGGCCGGGCACGGGCGTGCAGGAGTTTATCCTGACCGTCTACGGTACCTGCATGCCGATGCTGAATCTGACACGCCGTAAAGGCCAGGATATTGAGCGTTTCTACCCGCAGGAAGATGCGCGGGCGCAAGAGCCACCGCTTTACATCCGCTGCGAGTATCTGATTCCCGTCCGTCGTTAACGCTGCAGTTCATCCAGCGCAGGGGCGTCCAGATGTGAGACGTCTCCTGCCGTTTCCACTACCCATCCCGACGCCAGCCATGCGCTATCCTGATAATCGATACGGGAAATAGAGCAGTTACGCAAGCGCAGGCGGCGCTCAGCATACGCCGGAAGCCCCAGAATGGTGCTGACCAGACAGCCCAGGGCCATGCCGTGGCTGACGATCATCGGGCGGCTACCCTGCGGTAACTCCAGCGTGGTCGCAAGGGCAGCATGCATACGATCGGCAAGCTCCTGCATCGACTCGCCGCCGGGAATGCGCCCCCCTGCGGTGCCATTTACCAGTTGGCGACGCCAGCCTTCTTCTTCTTCGGTCAGGGTTTCAAGATTGCGCTGTTCGAGCACGCCCATATCGAGTTCACGCAGGCGCGAGTCGAGGGTGATATCGCAGCCACATAGCTCTGCAATGATTTCAGCCGTGCGACGTGTACGTCCGAGATCGCTGGCAATAATATGGGTGATGCCCAGCGCTTTCGCGCGTTCAGCCACCTGCCATGCCTGCTGCTCGCCTTTTTCGGTTAACGGACTGTCTGAATGGCCTTGAATACGACGCTCGGCGTTCCACTGCGTTTCACCGTGGCGGACAAGGTATACCTGTAACATGCTTTTATATCCATTATACTGCGATGAAGTTTATTATATGAGGAAGGCCTTACCCGTCATGCAGACAGAACTGGTCTCATTACGGGCAGCCAGCTATTGATTATGCACCATGTTGTCGCTGCTACCACAAACCCCGCCAAAATTCGGGCTATTCTGCACGCTTTTAATGAGATTTTCGGTGAAGACGCCAGCCGCATCGACGCGATTGCTGTTGAAAGCGGTGTACCGGAACAGCCTATGGGCAGTAAAGAGACGCTTGAAGGCGCACGTAACCGTGTCGAAAATGCCCGCCACGCCTGTCCAAATGCGGACTTTTGGGTGGCTATCGAAGCCGGAATTGATGAAGGCAGCACGTTTAGCTGGGTCGTCATCGAAAGTCGCGACCAGCGCGGCGAAGCCCGCTCTGCCACCCTGCCCTTGCCTGAGGTGATTCTGCAAAAGATCCATGCCGGGCAAGCGCTTGGTCCGGCGATGTCGGCATATACCGGTATTGATGAAATTGGGCGCAAAGATGGCGCAATTGGCGTGTTTACCGCCGGAAAATTGACGCGCGCCAGCGTCTATCATCAGGCCGTGATACTGGCATTAAGCCCCTTTCACAATGCGGTCTACCGCTGATCGTTAAGCAGCGTCTGCTCCAGCCATAAACGCAGGTCGGCTGGCGCCGCTTTCAGGCTGTTGGATCCACGGGTGATCGTGGCAATACCCGCCCCGAGTTCACTTTTGAGTTCGCGCTGACTCATCTCTCCGCGCAACAACTCTTCGATAATGCGTACGCGGGTACCCAGCGCTTCACGTTCATCGGGGGTGAGCATCAGGTTAAGTAACGGAAGATGTAGATCCTGTTCGTAAGACTGCCTGACGAGTTCAACAAAGCGAAGCCATTCCTGGTGACGCTGCTCGGCCATGGCCGCTGAATAAGGTGATTGCTGGGTCATAATATGCCGCCGTTATGCTATGTACTCGCTTGAGAGTACACAGCATAACACAAACCACAGAAATCAGTAACGACGCTGCCACTCCGCGTCCGTCAGCACTGGCCCTTTGTTGCCATTGATAAAGAAACGGTAATACGCGTCATAGGCGAGCACGTTTTTCACATAACTACGGGTTTCGGAAAACGGGATGCTCTCAATAAAGGCCACCGCGTCAATTCGTCCACCGCTGTTGTTCAGCCAGGTGCGCACCCTGCCCGGCCCGGCGTTGTACGCCGCAGAGGAGAAGATGCGGTTGTTACCAAACTGCTGATAAACATATTGCAGATAGCTGGTACCGATGTTGATATTCACTTCCGGTTCCAGCAATTGAGCCGCGTTACTGTAGCCTGGAATGTTAAACATCTTCACCGTATGTGTTGCCGTGCCCGGCATGATCTGCATTAGCCCACTAGCCCCGACCGGGGAGCGCGCTTTCGGGTTCCAGGCGCTCTCCTGACGAGAGATCGCCATTGCATAGCTTTGCGGAATATCTTTCCCGCTCGTATAGCGGGCATACAAATCGCTGTAGGCCAACGGGAACCGCTCTTCAAGTTGATCCCACAACTTACCGGCGATGGTCGCCTGTACGCTCAGGTCCCACCAGTGCTGGTTAAGCGCATAACGCGCCAGTTGCGCCTGCTCCTGCACACTGCGGCTGGTGATCAAATTGGCCCACTCGCTACGGGCAGTGTTGTCCTGATTCCAATACATAAGCTCGCGCACACGGGACATTTCAGGTCCGTTTGCCAGCGCAGGATCGATGTTGCCCGGCGCTTTATCGATCTTCATGGTGTACTCTTCACCCAGTCTCTGGGCCGCCGCCATCGGGTAGAACCCACGTTGTTGCATGAGCGCATGCAGGATCTCTTTCGCCTCGGCGTCACGCCCACGTTCCAGCAGCAGGTCGGCCTGCCAGTAGCGCCACTCATCCTTCTCTTTTGCTTCCATCGGTAAGCGCGCAAGCCAGGTATTCAGCCCACGGCGGTCGCCGTTGCCGATAGCCATCCGCACCCGTCGTTCAACGATCGAAATGGACTGCGAACGCATGATAGCGTCATCGCGCCAGCGCGCCTGTTCGCTGGTCACGTCATTGCCCATCAAACGCCAGGCGACAATGTCACGCAGCGCTTGCGTCTGCTCTTCATTCAGTTGTTGCGCCTGCACCAGCGACGGGATCATCAGCCGGGCGTTTTCCACGTCATCACGCGCGACGCTTTCGAACGCTTCGGCCGCCATCTGGCGGGTAAAATCGGTCGCCCCCGTGGTACGGGCAAAGGTCATGACACTGCCAGGATTATTGGCAAGCGTAATGATGGCAGAAGAGATGGTCTGATAGTCCGGGGGCATCTGGCCCGCCAGCAGAATAACCAGCCGGGTATTACCCGCTTTCATAGCGAGGCGGATACGTTCCAGAAACGCCAGCGGGTCTTGCGTGCCGGACGCACGCCATGCGCCAAACAACCGGTCACAGGCGTTTGGCTGGCTGTTTCCTGTCAGCCACAGCTCCTTCGCCCCCTGCCAGGCCTCGTCTGCCTGCCCGGTGTTCCATTTCGCAAAGTAGTAGTTACATTGCGCTTCCGTTGTCGTGGGTTTTTCCGGGCTGAATGCCAGCAGACCGCGCCAGTCTTCGCGACGTGCCAGCTCGTTGATAAAACGTGTTTTCAGCGTGCGGGCCGGCGGCAATGTGGGGTTTGCCTGAATAAAATTGGTTACCGTGACGGCGGGTTGGTTCATCAGATCATCGGTTATCTGCCGATACTGCAGATAAGGGTAGAGCGGATAGTTTTGCAGCCCTGGCATCAGTTGCGATACCACATCCATCTGCTTGTTATCCCATGCCTGTTTAATCTGAGCATAGCGATTACGTTGTTCATCCAGTGAGTCCGCTCGCGCCACATTGCTGAGGGACAGCAAACAAATACTGGCCGCCAGAAAACGCCAGGCGGCATGTTTAGCTCTCTGCACAGCTTATTCCCCTTATAAAAACGATACCTACAGCGTCATGCCGCATAATGCCTTAATGCTAACCGCGCCTGCCGTAACGCGCCACGTAATGCACACTTTTTTACCTTTCTTGTGTCATTTAACACTACGGGTGCTGCTGGCTGGGATTGAGCACGGAAAACGGCTACACTTCGCCTTTGAAAACTATCACCATTCATTAGCCCTGAATAATTCAGGTTGCAAGGCGGCGGCAAAGGAATGAATCCTGGCCCGGCATCAGCAACCTGATGGATGAAGGGATAAAAAGAGGCGAAGTCCAACGTGGCTCAATTCGTTTATACCATGCATCGTGTCGGCAAAGTGGTTCCGCCGAAACGTCATATTCTGAAAAATATCTCGCTGAGTTTCTTCCCTGGCGCAAAAATCGGTGTACTGGGCCTTAACGGTGCCGGTAAATCAACCCTACTGCGCATTATGGCTGGCATTGATACCGATATTGAAGGTGAAGCCCGCCCACAGCCTGGCCTGAAAATCGGCTACCTGCCGCAGGAACCGCAGCTAAACCCGGAACAGACCGTGCGTGAATCCGTTGAAGAAGCGGTTTCCGAGGTGGTGAACGCGCTGAAAGGTCTGGACGAAGTATACGCGAAATATGCTGAACCGGACGCTGACTTCGATAAACTCGCGGCACAACAAGGCAAGTTTGAAGAGATTATCCAGGCGCATGACGGCCATAACCTGAACGTGCAACTTGAGCGTGCCGCTGACGCACTGCGCCTGCCGGACTGGGACGCGAAAATCGCTAACCTCTCTGGTGGTGAGCGCCGCCGCGTTGCGCTGTGCCGTCTGCTGCTTGAAAAACCAGACATGTTGCTGCTCGACGAACCGACTAACCACCTGGACGCCGAGTCTGTCGCCTGGCTGGAACGCTTCCTGCACGACTTCGAAGGTACCGTGGTGGCAATCACCCACGACCGTTACTTCCTCGATAACGTTGCCGGTTGGATCCTCGAACTGGACCGCGGCGAAGGTATTCCGTGGGAAGGCAACTACTCCTCCTGGCTGGAGCAGAAAGATCAGCGTCTGGCGCAGGAAGCCTCTCAAGAAGCCGCTCGCCGTAAATCCATTGAGAAAGAACTTGAGTGGGTTCGTCAGGGCGCGAAAGGCCGCCAGTCTAAGGGCAAAGCCCGTCTGGCGCGCTTTGAAGAGCTTAACAACGTCGAATATCAGAAACGTAACGAGACCAACGAACTGTTTATTCCGCCAGGAGCACGTCTGGGGGATAAAGTGGTGGAAGTCAGCAATCTGCGTAAGTCCTACGGCGACCGTCTGCTGATTGACGACCTGAGTTTCTCCGTACCGAAAGGCGCTATCGTCGGGATCATCGGCCCGAACGGCGCGGGTAAATCGACCCTGTTCCGTATGATGTCCGGTCAGGAACAGCCTGACGCCGGTTCAATCACCCTGGGTGAAACCGTCAAGCTGGCCTCCGTTGATCAGTTCCGCGACGCCATGGATAACAGCAAAACCGTATGGGAAGAAGTTTCCGGCGGACTGGATATCATGAAGATCGGTAATACCGAGATGCCGAGCCGCGCCTACGTGGGCCGCTTTAACTTTAAAGGCGTTGACCAGGGCAAGCGCGTTGGCGAGCTGTCCGGCGGTGAGCGTGGTCGTCTGCACCTGGCAAAACTGTTGCAGGTTGGCGGCAACGTTCTGCTGCTCGATGAACCAACCAACGACCTGGATATCGAAACCCTGCGCGCACTGGAAAACGCCCTGCTGGAGTTCCCGGGCTGTGCGATGGTTATCTCGCACGACCGCTGGTTCCTCGACCGCATCGCGACCCACATTCTGGATTATCAGGATGAAGGTAAGGTGGAGTTCTTCGAAGGTAACTTTACCGAATACGAAGAGTATAAGAAACGCACCCTCGGCGCCGATGCGCTGGAGCCGAAGCGTATCAAGTACAAACGTATTTCAAAATAAACAGCAAAAAGGCAGCGCAAGCTGCCTTTTTTAATGTTTGCTCTCTCCGTGTGAAAGAAGGTCGGGGTGAGGGCATCAAACCGCACAAGGTCAAAGCAAGTAGCCCGGCTAAGTGAAACGCCAGCCGGGGCATCTCCGGATGACGGCGTTGGCGCCTTACCTGGCTGCTAATCCCCCATTAACTCTTTTACCAATTCCACGCAGTGCAGAAACCGGGAGTCATAATCAGGCTCTTCCACATGCCGCCAGGTAATATTGTTCTCTTTGAGCATATCCACCAGCATCAGCTGGAACTCGCTGCGATCCACTGAACTGCCCAGGCTTCTCAACCCGTCGGCAACCCATGGCGTATTATTTTCCAGCAGAATCACCAGGTCGAAACGGTATTCATCGATCATCGCCTGCACAAAAGGATGCTCACGCCCTTCATACTTCACGCAAAACGCCTGCGTAGTGACAAAGTCCGTGTCGATAAAAGCCACTTTATTGGCATATTTCACAGCAAAATCAATATACTGCGCCTGCCCCAATGCGATCTTGTCATAGTCGGAATACTGCAGCGCCATCTCATCGCCGCCAAGATGGGAGAAGACATAATCCCGCCCGTACTCCCACGCACTAGTGGTATTGAAGATATTTGCGAGCTTATTAACCAGCGTCGATTTCCCGCTGGATTCCCCTCCCAGTATCGCCACGGTACGCACGAAAAACGGCTTCACTTCGGTCGGAATGTAATCCCAGTAGCGGAACGGATTCTCACGAATGAGCGCGCCGCTGATATTCATAAAAGTGCGTTTGGGATCGATAAGCACCGTTTCAATACCCAGATGCTCAAGATACTGGGGAGCGTCCGCCTCTTCCGAACTGTAGATCCAGTCAGGCTGAATGCCCTTTTCATCCATAAAGGCTTTAATGCCTTTACTCCAGACATCCCAGCCATGCGGGTAGGGCTCCATTCCCTCTTCATTAAACGCATGAATACGAATGTTTTTCTGATATTTAAAGGTCTGCAATAACCAGCGCAAGCGGTCGCTGATGGTCGGCTGCTGGGACATCGCACTGTCTTCAAACAGTTCGCGGTCGCGCTTCTCATCATACCCCATCACAATATGCAGCTCATCTACCTGGCTACAGGCACGCTGAATCAGGTAGATATGCCCGGTATGCAGCGGGTAAAACTTACCAAACACCACACCAACGCTTTTTTGCCGACGCGGAAATTCCAATCCGAGGAAACGGTGCAGCGCCTCGAGTTTTTGCGCGCTGGGACTTTTGATTTTGGCATTCAGGAGTTGGCTCAAATAGCCTTTGGTCATGCCGCTGGCGTCGGCCACCTGCTGCAATGTGCAGCCTTTCTGACGGATTGCGGTCTTGAGATAGTCGAATGACGACACGAGTGCCTCCTGCTGGCTGAACCTGCCTGGCAACATCAACGTGCCAGGCCTATTATGCAAAATTCCCTATGCATTTCGGGGCAGGAGGCGGGGAATAAACGCAGCCATCACACCTGCCGCCAGAAAGACGACGGGAATGTAATTATAAGTCGTCAAAGACGCTTAGTGCATCTGCGAGTTTTTTAACACCGAAGACCTGCATCCCTTCTGGTGGTTTTTTCGGCACATTCGCGGCAGGTACAATGGCGCGTCGGAAGCCATGTTTCGCGGCTTCGGAAATACGCTCTTGCCCGCTGGGCACCGGGCGGATCTCACCCGCCAGCCCAACCTCGCCAAAGACCACCAGGTCCTGAGGCAGAGGCCGGTCGCGCAGGCTCGACACCATAGCCAGTAACAACGCCAGGTCCGCGCTGGTTTCCGTCACTTTTACGCCGCCGACAACGTTGACGAACACATCCTGGTCGGCCATCTGCAGGCCGCCGTGGCGATGCAGCACCGCCAGCAGAATGGCAAGACGGTTCTGCTCAAGCCCGACAGCAACACGCCGGGGATTGGACATCATCGAGTGATCCACCAGCGCCTGAATCTCTACCAGCAGAGGACGCGTGCCTTCCCAGACCACCATCACCGAGCTGCCGGAAGTCACTTCATCGCCACGGCTAAGGAAGATGGCGGACGGGTTACTCACTTCCCGTAGACCTTGTTCGGTCATCGCAAAGACGCCCAACTCGTTGACTGCGCCAAAGCGGTTCTTATGGCTGCGCAGCGTACGGAAACGAGAGTCCGCATCACCATCCAGCAACACAGAGCAGTCAATACAGTGCTCAAGGACTTTCGGCCCCGCCAGCGAGCCATCTTTGGTCACGTGCCCGACCATGACAATCGCCACTCCGCGCGTTTTCGCGAAGCGCGTAAGATAAGCCGCCGTTTCACGCACCTGCGCCACGCTACCGGGAGAAGACTGAATATCTGCCATGTGCATGACCTGGATGGAGTCAATAACCATCAGCTTCGGCTGCTCTTCATCGGCAATCTGGCAGATTTGCTCAATGCTGGTTTCCGACAACATATTCAGATTGGTCGTCGGCAGGCCAAGACGGTGCGCGCGCATCGCCACCTGCTGCAACGACTCTTCCCCGGTGACGTACAGCGTTTTCATCTGTTCCGCGAGTCTGCACAGGGTTTGTAGCAGAAGCGTCGATTTACCTGCGCCGGGGTTACCGCCAATCAAGATTGCGCTTCCTGGTACCACGCCGCCGCCTAACACGCGGTCAAACTCTTTAAAACCGGTCGAAAAACGCGGCAAGGCTTCCAGGCTGATATCGGAAAGTTTCTGTACTTTCGATGCGCCCGCATTGCCTGCATACCCGCTTAAGCGCTCATTACGTGCCACGACAGGCGAGGCTGCCACACGCACTTCGGTAATCGTGTTCCAGGCATGGCAGGCGCTGCATTGCCCCTGCCAGCGGGGGTAATCGGCACCACATTCATTACAGACAAATGCGCGTTTTGGAGCTTTCGCCACAGAGACCTCGTTATTTCTTCGCCAGACTGGCTGAGAGAATGCAGAACACCCCCATCAAATCAGCGTGACGGATGGTGACTTCCGCTTTTTCATTTACTTTCGGTTTCGCGTGAAACGCGATACCTAACCCGGCGGCTTTGATCATCGGCAGATCATTAGCACCGTCGCCAATGGCGATCGTTTGAGTCGCCGGGATCTCGTGTTCCTGCGCCAGACGTTTCAAGGTATTGGCTTTGTACTGCGCGTCCACAATGTCGCCCAACACGTTGCCGGTGAACTTACCGTCAACCACTTCCAGATGGTTGGCTACCGCCTCTGCCAGGCGCAACATCTCGCGCAGGTGATCGGCAAAGAAGGTAAAGCCGCCAGACGCAATCGCTACTTTCCAGCCCAGCGCTTCCAGTTTTAACACCAGTTGCGTAAGGCCTGGCATCAGGGGCAGGCTGTCGCGAACCTGATGCAGGATGTTTGCGTCAGCCCCTTTGAGCGTTGCCACACGTTGACGCAGGCTGGCCGTGAAGTCCAGCTCACCGCGCATGGCGCGTTCTGTCACTTCCGATACCATTTCGCCCGTACCGGCCAGTTTAGCGATTTCATCAATGCACTCAATTTGAATCGCGGTTGAGTCCATATCCATCACCATCAGGCCCGGATGACGCAGAGACGGAATTTTACCGAGCGGCGCAACGTCCAGCCCTTCATCATGTGCCAGGCGGGTAGCACGCGGGGTGAGTGAACCGGCAAGGCGAATAACCTGATAATCTTCCACACACCAGGCGGCCACGATCACCATTGCCGCACCCAGTTTACGCTGCCAGGCAGTCAAACGTTCTTTATTCAGGGCGCGTCCATACAGAAGCCAGCCGCTACGACCCGCGTGATAATCCAGGGGCATGACCTCATCGCCACTTAAAGAGAGCGGCAACCCAGGCCACTGAGAAACGTCGTTGGGCAGGTCGCACCAGGTCAAATTATTCGGCATTACAGCTCCTGTAGGGGTATGTGCTGAGGTAAAAATAACGCATGAGGCTACCTTGTAACCAGCGCTTCTGGCAACATTAAGCCGCAAATTTTCAACAGGTGGAATATGGCTCGCGCAAAACTCAAATTCCGGCTTCATCGTGCCGTGATCGTGCTCTTCTGTCTGGCGCTGCTGGTCGCCCTTATGCAGGGCGCATCCTGGTTCAGTCAGAATCACCAGCGTCAGCGCAATCCGCAGCTTGAAGAGCTGGCCCGCACGCTGGCGAAACAGGTCACGCTAAACCTTGCGCCACTGATGCGCGCGGAAACGCCTGACGATAAGCGTATCAGCGTTGTGCTGCGGCAATTGACCGAGGAGAGCCGAATTCTCGATGCGGGCGTCTATGACGAACGCGGCGATCTGATTGCCCGGTCTGGCGAAAGCATTGATGTGCGCGACAGACTGGCGCTGGACGGCAAAAAAGCCGGGGGCTATTTCAACCAGCAGATCGTCGAGCCGATTCAGGGCAAAAGCAGTCCGCTGGGCTACCTGCGTTTAACGCTGGATACCCATACGCTGGCGACGGACGCCAAACAGGTCGACAACACCACCAATATTTTACGCCTGATGCTGCTACTTTCACTGGCGATTGGCGTCGTGCTGACCCGTACGCTGTTGCAGGGGAAGCGTACCCGCTGGCAACAGTCTCCCTTCCTGCTGACCGCCAGCAAGCCGGTGCCGGAAGAGGAAGAGAACGAAAAGAAAGAGTAATCTACCTACACCCTACGGATTTCACGTTGCAGCCCGCGCGGTTGCAACGTGAAAAACGGCGCTTTTTCAGGAAAGGAAATCTGTCATGTCCACACTGCGTCTGCTTATCTCTGATTCTTATGATCCCTGGTTCAACCTGGCGGTGGAAGAGTGTATTTTCCGTCAGATGCCCGCCACCCAGCGCGTACTTTTTCTCTGGCGTAACGCCGATACGGTGGTTATCGGGCGGGCACAGAACCCATGGAAAGAGTGTAATACCCGGCGCATGGAAGAAGACAATGTGCGTCTGGCGCGGCGCAGTAGCGGCGGCGGCGCGGTATTCCATGATTTAGGCAATACCTGCTTCACCTTTATGGCAGGCAAGCCGGAGTACGACAAAACGATTTCTACCGCGATTGTGTTGCAGGCGCTGAACTCGCTGGGCGTAACGGCAGAAGCGTCCGGGCGTAACGATCTGGTGGTCAAAACGCCGGAGGGCGAGCGTAAGGTCTCAGGCTCCGCCTACCGCGAAACCAAAGATCGCGGTTTCCATCACGGCACACTGTTGCTCAATGCCGACCTCAGCCGCCTGGCAAACTATCTCAACCCGGATAAGAAGAAGCTCCAGGCCAAGGGCATTACCTCTGTGCGTGGGCGCGTGGCGAATCTGGTCGATCTGTTGCCGGGGATCAGCCATGAGCATATCTGCGAGGCGGTGACGGAAGCCTTCTTCGCCCACTACGGTGAGCGCGTGCAAGCCGAGGTGATTTCACCGGATAAGACCCCGGACCTCCCCAATTTCGCGGAAACCTTTGCCCGCCAGAGCAGTTGGGAGTGGAACTTTGGTCAGGCGCCTGCGTTCAGCCACTTGCTGGATGAGCGCTTTAGCTGGGGCGGTGTGGAGCTGCATTTTGACGTGGAGAAAGGGCATATCACCCGCACACAGGTGTTCACCGACAGCCTGAATCCCGCCCCGCTGGAGGCACTGGCGGCACGCCTGCAGGGTTGTTTGTACCGGGCGGATATGCTGGCACAGGAGTGTGATGCGCTCTTAGGTGATTTCCCTGAGCAGGAAAAAGAACTGCGGGAGTTGTCGGCGTGGATTGCAGGGGCGGTGAGATGACCTTTTTATGCAAGTCGCTGGATAATCGAGGCGGCGAGCGTTAATTTTTCCAGCATCGGGTTGCCCGGACTTTACCAAACTGCACCACCTCATCATGTGCTGACACAAGACGCGAGAACGTGGCCTGGCTGATGGCCAGTGACTGTCGCAGTTCAGCGGCAGAGCGCGGCCCTCGCAAGAGTAAATCGGTTAAGGCGCTCACGGGCGAATAGATTTATGAATAGATAAAACGGGCAGCATAAAAGCCGCCCGTTTTGAAAAAGGTTTACTCTTTATCGCCCAGCAGAACAGATTCCAGCGCGATTTTGATCATGTCGTTGAACGTGGTCTGACGCTCGGCAGAGGTGGTCTGCTCGTGAGTACGGATATGGTCAGAAACGGTACAGATGGTCAGCGCTTTCGCACCGAACTCTGCGGCAACGCCGTAGATACCGGCCGCTTCCATTTCCACGCCCAGAATGCCGTATTTTTCCATAACGTCGAACATCTCGCCGCCGTCCGGTGCATAGAACAGATCCGCTGAGAAGATGTTACCAACGCGAGCATCAACACCCAGCGCTTTGGCAGCATCAACAGCGTTACGCACCATACCAAAGTCAGCAATTGCTGCAAAATCATGGTCTTTAAAACGCATACGGTTGACTTTAGAGTCCGTGCACGCGCCCATACCGATGACGATATCACGCAGTTTCACGTCCATACGTACCGCGCCGCAGGAGCCCACACGGATGATTTTTTTCACGCCGAAATCGGTGATCAGCTCTTTCGCGTAGATGGAGCAGGATGGGATACCCATACCATGACCCATTACGGAGATTTTGCGGCCTTTATAGGTACCGGTGTAACCCAACATGCCGCGCACGTTGTTCACTTCACGGATATCTTCGAAAAAAGTTTCAGCAATGTGCTTTGCGCGCAGCGGGTCGCCAGGCATCAGCACAACGTCAGCAAAATCACCCATTTCAGCGTTAATGTGAGGAGTAGCCATCTTCAGTTCCTTTTTATTCGTTGTGTTTTCCCCCTCTCCCGCAGGAGAGAGTCGGGGCAAAGGCATCAAACGATGCCCATTCCCAAATCAAAGCATGTTTTTGCCGTAGTCCATGGGTGACGTACCGAAGTACGACGCAATGGTCTGGCCGATATCAGCGAAAGTTTCACGGTGACCGAGTGAGCCCGGTTTCACTTTCGGGCCGTAGATCAGCACCGGGATGTGTTCGCGGGTATGATCGGTGCCCTGCCAGGTCGGGTCACAGCCGTGGTCAGCGGTCAGGATCAGAATGTCATCTTCCCCCACCAGCTCCATCAGCTCCGGCAAACGACGGTCGAACAACTCCAGACCACCCGCATAACCGGCGACATCGCGACGGTGGCCCCATGATGAGTCGAAATCAACGAAGTTGGTAAAGACGATTGTCTTATCACCCGCGCTTTTCATCTCTTTCACGGTGGCGTCAAACAGCGCATCCAGGCCTGTTGCTTTCACTTTTTTGGTGATACCGCAGTTGGCATAAATGTCAGCGATTTTACCCACGGAAACCACCTGACCATCTTTCTCATCGACCAGTTTTTGCAGCACGGTCGCTGACGGCGGCTCAACGGCCAGGTCATGGCGGTTACCGGTGCGCTGGAAGTTACCGGCTTTATCGCCAACGAACGGACGGGCGATCACGCGACCAATGTTGTAACCCCCTTCGGTCAACTCAACGCGTGCGATTTCGCACAGCTCGTAGAGTTTATCCAGACCGAATGTCTCTTCATGGCAGGCAATCTGGAACACGGAGTCGGCAGAGGTATAGAAAATCGGTTTGCCGGTTTTCATGTGCTCTTCGCCCAGTTGGTCAAGGATGACCGTACCGGAAGAGTGGCAGTTGCCGAGGTAGCCTGGCAGGTTTGCGCGTTCGACCAGTTTATCCAGCAGTTCCTGTGGGAAGCTGTTTTCATGATCTGAGAAATAGCCCCAGTCAAACAGTACCGGTACACCAGCGATTTCCCAGTGGCCAGACGGGGTATCTTTGCCGGAAGAGAGCTCATGCGCCCAGGCATATGCGCCCACCACTTCCGCGTTGCCGTCCATTCCGGCTGCGATTTTACCGGTAGAACCTTCATGTGCTTTCACCAGGCCCAGGCGGGTCAGGTTTGGCAGGTGCAACGGGCCTTTACGACCGTTGTCCGCTTCGCCTTTGGCACAGGCTTCTGCGATGTGACCCATGGTATCGGAACCCACGTCACCAAAACGCTCGGCATCTTCTGTTGCGCCGATGCCGAAGGAGTCCAGCACCATAATAAATGCACGTTTCATATTGTTCTCCGTACGTAGTGCTTCAAAAAATAGCGATCAGATCAGTATATCGTTAATCGGTAATGCGTCGCCAGACTGTTGGCGTCTCTTTTGGCGCTTTATCGGCAATCACAATCGCGGCTTTGACCGCATTTGCCGCTTCCTGCCAGCTTGCTTCATCTTTTGCATGGATCACCGCTAAAGGACGCTGCCCGTCGATCGCATCACCCAGACGCGCCATATCGGTAAAGCCGACGCTGTAATCGATGGTATCGGACGCCTGACGACGACCGCCGCCCATGGAGACCACCGCCATACCCAGCGCGCGGGTGTCCATCTGCGCAATAAACCCTTCGGTATCGGCATACACGGCCTTGCTGAGCGTCGCGGTTGCCAGGTATTTGTCATAGTTTTCGACGAAATCGGTCGGGCCTTTTTGTGCCGCCACCATACGCCCGAAGATTTCTGCCGCTTTGCCGTTATCCAGCACCGCCTGCAATTGTCTGCGCGCTTCGGCGTCATCTTTCGCCAGTTTGCCGGAGACCAGCATTTCTACGCAGAGCGCCATTGTCACATCAAAGAGACGCGGATTGCGGTAATCGCCAGTCAGGAAGCGGACGGCTTCGCGCACTTCAACAGCGTTACCGGCGCTGGAGGCGAGTACCTGGTTCATATCAGTGAGCAGTGCGGTCGTACGCACACCCGCGCCATTCGCCACCCCAACAATCGCCTGCGCCAGTTCCGCAGAAAGTTCTACCGTCGGCATAAAGGCCCCGCTGCCTACTTTGACGTCCATGACCAGCGCGTCCAGTCCTTCCGCCAGTTTCTTGGCAAGGATCGAGGCGGTGATCAGCGGAATAGAATCGACCGTCGCGGTAATATCACGCGTGGCATAAAAGCGTTTGTCAGCAGGGGCTAAAGAATTCGTTTGTCCGATAATCGCGACGCCCACATCTTTAATGATGTCGCGAAAGCGTTTGTCATCGGGGAAAATATCAAACCCTGGAATGGCTTCCAGTTTGTCGAGCGTACCGCCGGTATGACCAAGCCCGCGCCCGGAAATCATTGGGATATAGCCGCCACAGGCCGCAACCATCGGCCCAAGCATGAGTGAAGTGACATCGCCCACGCCGCCCGTGGAGTGCTTGTCGACGACAGGTCCGTTGAGATTAAGGTGTTTCCAGTCGAGGACAGTCCCTGAGTCTCGCATCGCCATGGTCAGCGAAACGCGCTCCTCAATTGCCATGTCGTGGAAGAAAATGGTCATTGCCAGCGCGGCAATTTGCCCTTCGGACACGGTGTTATCACGGATCCCATTAATAAAGAAACGAATCTCTTCATCGCTGAGCACGTAGCCATCGCGTTTTTTACGAATTATTTCTTGAGCGAGAAACAAGGTAACCCCCTGAAAATCAAGGTTGGTTGCGGCGGATGCGCCGCCGCAAAGTAGAATTAGTAGCCGCTTGCGCTCTTACCGTCGCCATGGCCCAGTGCTTTGAGCAGGCTTGCCAGCAGGCTGGAAGCACCAAAGCGATAGTGGCGAGAATCCGCCCAGTCAGCGCCAAACAGTTCGTCGGCAATCGCGAGGAATTTCTGCGCATCTTCTGCTGAACGCACGCCGCCAGCCGGTTTGAAACCAACGGTTTTCGCCACACCCATATCGCGAATCACTTCCAGCATGATGCGCGCACTTTCCGGTGTGGCATTTACTGGCACTTTACCGGTAGAGGTTTTAATGAAATCAGCCCCCGCTTTGATAGAGATTTCAGACGCTTTACGAATCAGCGCCTCTTCTTTCAATTCGCCGGTTTCGATAATCACTTTCAGCAGAACATTGGCCGCTGCACAGGCATCTTTACAGGCCTTAACCAGATCAAAGCCCACTTGTTCATTGCCTGCAATCAGCGCACGGTACGGGAATACCACATCGACTTCATCAGCGCCGTAAGCAATCGCCGCGCGCGTTTCCGCCAGCGCGATCTCAATATCGTCGTTACCGTGCGGGAAGTTAGTGACCGTTGCGATGCGGATATCTGGCGTGCCCTGCTCTTTCAGCGTTTTGCGCGCAATCGGGATAAAACGCGGATAGATACAGATAGCGGCCGTGTTGCCAACCGGGGTTTTCGCCTGATGACACAGCGCGATCACTTTTTCGTTCGTGTCGTCGTCGTTCAGGGTAGTCAGGTCCATCAGTTTCAACGCGCGCAGGCTGCTTGCAGTTAAATCAGTCATTTCTCTCTCCGTCGGCATAAGCCGGTTAAATACGGGTCTGTTATTATTCTAACATTAACCCACCATCACACTTCGACACTCATCACAGTTAATGAAAACCACATTCATATTTGCAAAACCGTAATGAGACATTCATCAAATTTTTAGCCTTAACATAGCCCCATACCCGGATATTTAGGGGTGTGGATCAAAGGCGGGCTCCGTTCGGTTACTTACACTGGGCCAGATGCTCAAGGAATAAGAGGAACGAATATGTCCACGCCCAATGATTCAGCATACCTGGCTCGTTGCCAGCAGATTGCGACAAGCAGTACCCTGACTCCCGCACAAAAACGCCATTTTCTTGCGCTTGAGGCCGAGAACAGTCTGCCTTATCCCCCACTGGCAAAAAAAGCGCGCGCTGCGCTTGATGAGGGCGCCATTTGCGATATGTTCGAAGGGCATGCGCCCTACAAACCACGCTATGTCTTGCCAGACTATGCGAAATTCCTCGCGAATGGCTCGCAATGGCTGGAACTCGAAAGGGCAACCGATCTCGACGACGCGTTATCGATGCTCACCATCCTTTATCATCATGTTCCGTCAGTCACATCTATGCCCGTCTGGCTGGGCCAACTGGATGTGATACTGCAACCGTATGTTAGAATTCTAACACAAGAAGAGATCGATATTCGAATAAAACGTTTCTGGCGTTATCTGGACAGGACCCTGCCGGATGCGTTTATGCACGCCAATATTGGTCCTGCTGATACGCCAGTTACCCGCGCCATTTTACGCGCTGACGCAGAGCTTAAGCAGGTTGCGCCTAATCTGACCTTTATATATGACCCAGATATGACGCCGGATGACTTACTGCTTGAAGTGGCAAAAAACATTTGTGAGTGCAGTAAGCCCCATATCGCTAACGGCCCCAAAAATGATAAAATTTTCACAAAAGGTGGCTATGGCGTCGTCAGTTGTTACAACTCGCTGCCGCTCAGCGGCGGTGGCAGTACGCTGGTGCGACTTAACCTGAAAGCCATCGCCGAACGCAGCAGCAGTATTGAGGATTTCTTCACACGCCAGCTTCCCCACTACTGTCAGCAGCAAATCGCGATCATTGATGCACGCTGCGACTTCCTCTATTCGCAATCCGGCTTCTTCGAGAATAGCTTCCTGGTGGCCGAAGGGCTGATAGACCCGCAACGTTTTGCCCCCATGTTTGGCATGTACGGGCTGGCCGAAGCGGTGAATACCCTCTGCGAACGTGCAGGGCTCAGCGCCCGCTACGGCAAAAATGAAGAGGCCAACGCGCTGGGTTACAGAATCAGTGAACAACTCGCGACATTTGTCGCTAACACGCCGGTCAAACATGGCTGGAATAACAGAGCGATGTTGCACGCGCAATCGGGGATCAGTTCGGATACGGACACCACGCCGGGGGCGCGTTTACCTTACGGCGATGAGCCGGATCCCATTACTCACCTGCTGACGGTTGCCCCGCATCATGCCTGGTACACGGCGGGTATCAGCGACATTCTGACGCTCGATGAGACCGTCAAACGCAACCCGCAGGCCGTCGTGCAACTCTGCCTCGGCGCCTTTAAAGCCGGTATGCGTGAGTTCACCGCCAATGTCAGCGGCAACGATCTGGTGCGCGTAACAGGTTATATGGTGCGCCTGTCGGACCTGGAAAAATTCCGTGCCGAGGGGTCACGCACCAACACGACCTGGCTTGGAGAGGAAGCCGCCCGAAATACCCACATCCTTGAAAGACAACCGCGCGTGGTCAGCCACGAACAGCAGATGCGCTTCAACACGCAACGTCATTCAGATTGAATCAAGGCACCATGATGGAGAAACCTGAGCGTAGCAATACAGGTTGCGCTCAGACGTCGAAGGGGCAGCTAAACAGCTAACAAGGAGACAGCACGAAGGATGAAGTGTTTAGTCAGTAAGATTATCCCGTTCTCCTGCGTCGATGGGCCTGGCAGCCGTCTGGCGTTGTTCTTACAGAGCTGTAATTTGAACTGTAAAAATTGCCACAATCCGTGGACGATCGGACGCTGCAACCACTGTGCACAATGTGTTCCTGCCTGCCCGCATAACGCCTTAACACTGGTTGATGGACGGGTTAACTGGGATGCCAGCGCCTGCAAGCAGTGCGATACCTGTTTACATCTCTGCCCACAGCAGTCCACGCCTATGGCGCAAACGCTCAGTGTGGAAGAGGTGCTGACCCACGTCCGCAAAGCGGCAATGTTTATCGAAGGGATCACCGTCAGCGGCGGCGAGGCAACAACACAGTTGCCGTTTCTGGTTGCGCTGTTCAGTGCGCTCAAAGCTACGCCATCGCTTCAACACTTGTCCTGTCTGGTCGACAGCAATGGTCTGCTTAGCGAAACGGGTTGGCACAGACTTCTGCCAGTCTGTGACGGGGCGATGATCGATCTCAAAGCCTGGGGTAGCGATCATCATCGATTTCTGACCGGGCGCGATAATGCGCAGATAAAGGCGAGCATCCGTCTTCTGGCGGCGCATCAGCGGCTGGCGGAGTTACGTTTATTGGTCATCCCCGACCAGTGTGATTACCTGCAACACATTGATGAATTGTGCGAATTTATCGGCGAGTTAGGGGATGTGCCGGTGCGTATTAACGCCTTTCAAACCCATGGCGTGTATGGCGAAGCAAAACAGTGGCGTAGCGCCACCGCCGGGGATGTGGAACCGCTGGCGCAGGCGCTGACTGCCCGAGGCGTGAACACCGTGATCCTTCCGGCGTTGTATCTGTAAATCAGCTTAACGAAAACGTGGCGTGGGTATTGTCGAACAGCGCCTGAGCAATCACGTCTGGCGCTTCCGGGCGTAATTCACAGAGGGTGTCAAAGACCCGAGCCGCCTGTTCCGGGCGATTAGGCTGGCCCTGAAAACCGTTTAATGGCATATCCGGGGCATCGGTTTCCAGCAACAGAGCGTTAAGCGGCAATTGCGCCATCACTTCGCGGGTCTTGCTGGCGCGCGGGTAGGTAATGGTACCGCCAACGCCAATTTTATATCCCAGGCTGATAAAACGTTCCGCCTGCTGCAGGCTACCGGCAAAGCCATGTACCACCCCCGTTCGCGGCAGGTCATGGCGTTTAAGGTGCATCGCCAGTTTGTCGTGCGTGCGGCGCGAATGCAGGATCACCGGCAGATCAAAGCGCTTTGCCAGCTTAAGCTGCGCATCCAACACCGCCTGCTGACGTTCAAACTGCGGATCATCACGATACAGATCCAGACCAATTTCGCCAATCGCCACCACCTTCTGCGGACGCGCTGCGAGCAGTTGCTCAAGGCGCTCCAGGCAGCTCGGCGTATGCTCTTCAATGATGATCGGATGCAGCCCCAGCGCGGCATAGAGCGCCGGATAATCCCCGGCAAGTTTGATAACGCGGGCAAAGTACTGTGAGCCAATCGCCGGGACGATAATCCGTTCGACCCCAACGGCGCTGGCGCGGGTAATACTGTTCGATTCATCATCCTGGAAGGGGGGAAAATCGAAGTGACAGTGAGTATCGATAAAGCGGAACGTCACGCAGTATCCTCGTTATTAAAAGGCAAATCGTTGGCCTGAACCGCGCTGACAAGCGGCGTATCGACCGCATCGTTGGCGACAGCGGCTGGCGGCACCACGATGGTGGCAGATGTCGTGGCCACGCGCGGCGCATGGCGAAGTAATGGCGGCTTTTCTGCCAACAGCTTACCCACCGTCGCCAGGAAATAACGCCCGCAGAGTCTTCCCAGTTTGTAATCATCCCGCAACGCAGGTAAACGACTTCCCAGCGCCATGCTATGCAGAAGCTTCGGCGGGTAGATTTCAAAAATGCGCAACTTACCGGGCGGTGCTTCGATAAATTTCTGCGTCGCCGAATAGGTCTTCTCGTGATGCTGAACGAGATTAACGAAAGGCTGCAAGCTGCTTTCTCCCAGCCAGCGTTCCATTCGCTTAAACCATTGAGGGGTGTAATACATTTGCGACGGCACGGTGCGGATAACCACAATGGTCTTCGCCCCGCGTTTCGCCGCTTCCTGAACAGGTATAGCGTCGCTGACGCCGCCATCAAGATAATTGACGCCATTAAGGGTAACGCCCGGACGATAGAACCCGGGAATAGCGCTGGATGCGCGGATGATATCCAGCCAGGAACTACTGTCGGGGGAGAAGTATTCCGGCGTGTAATCATCCTGACGGCAGGCGCACATATAGAAGGCTTTGCCTGTATCAAAGGCACGCGCGGCGTAGTCCATCGCCAGCGGCATCTGACTTGAGGTAGAAGAGATAAGCCAGTCCAAATCGATCAGGTTGCCGCCACGCACGAAACGCACAGGATCAAAGAAGTCGCGAGTGGTTGTGTAGCGCATAATGACCTTACGCGCATAACCGGGCTGATTACACAGGTATGCCGACAGGTTTTGCGCCCCGGCGGAGGTGCCAAGAAAAAGGTCAAAGGGGTTAAAGTCAGCGCGCATGAATTCATCCAGTACGCCGGCCGTAAAAATGCCCCGCTGACCGCCTCCCTCACATACCAGAGCGAGTCGGCCTGGGCGAAATGGCGTTAACGCCAATGGCGCAATGTTGCCAAGCGTTACCGGAATATATTGCCCCACCCTGCTTTCCTTTCGATGTTAGGTTTTAACAAAGTAACGCAATTTTCCCCTCGTAGAAACAATGAAAGCCAGTCACGAGGACTGGCTTGATGATTCGTTTAAGAGGGTAGCTCGCGCTACGGGCGTCTGCGGCCCATAAACAGGCTGACGAGGAACAGAATGATACCGACGATAAAGACAATTTTCGCGGCACCCGCTGCCGTACCTGCCAGACCACCAAAGCCCAGAGCGGCGGCAATTAACGCGATAACCAGAAATATAATGCCCCAACGAAACATAAGACTCTCCTTAACCATAGTTAATGTCGACCGCTAATGTGAGCGCTCAGGATGCTCACTGGCGATATTTTCCAGGTGCGTTCTACTGACTCCCGGCAAAGCGCCGGGATTGCACATTTCAGGAATTCGTTACTTAGCTTTCAGATCGTTTTTCACACTTTTGACGCCATCTACCGCTTTAGCGATACTTTCGGCCCGCTCAATTTGCGCCTGTGAATCTACGGTACCGGACAACTGTACAACGCCATCGGTCGTTTCAACTTTCACCTTACGGGAAGGAACGATGTCGTCGGCCAGCAATTTTGCTTTGATTTCACTGGTAGTCGCGGTGTCGCCGGCATAGCCTTTCGCAGAGGTGTTTTTATCATCACGAACATGGAGTTTGTCGCTTACTGAAGCAACGCCTTCCACCCCTTTCGCGACGGTTACCGCCTGCTCTGCCTGTGCCTGGCTTTCAACGAAGCCACTCAACGTCACCACTTTTTTCTCAGTTTTTACGGAGATATCGGTACTCTTGATATCTTCGTGATCGACCAGCGCTGCTTTGACTTTCGCCGTAATTGCGCTGTCATCCATGAAATTACCGACTTTATTCATAGAGCTATCGATTTTTTGCCCTGCGTTATCGGCCGCGTTTTGCGCCTTATTGGTCGTCGTGTTTTCCGCCATTACGGAACCACTTGCCAGGGTAGAACCCAGCACGACAGCCAGCAGAGTTTTCGAAATCTTCAGTCTTGTCATCGTCATCGATCTATATCCTGTTGGTTTGCCCACAATTTGGGCGGTAAGCAGCAATGAAGGCCGCTTTTCCTGCTGTGGTGAATCACCAGTCTGACAAATCAATAAGTTAGGTTATTAACGCTAACTCATTAGACTTAAGTCAGTAATTAATATTATGTAATGCCTATTTTCCTGAACAAAAAACCGCTAAACACGCAATGAATAGGATTTATATCCAGTCAAAATGTCATTACTTTGTTAAATATAGAACACAATCGCAGAAACGCTTGCGAAAGCGGTTAAAAAGTGACCACAGAAGAGGGAAATGCGGCTATTTAAGAACTTTCCGCAAGGGGCTAAAAAGACAGGTAAAGTGACGGAGCACGGCGCCTGCCGCGCTCCGTAGAGGAGATTAGTGTTCGCGGGTCTGGTGGAACTGAACGTCAGGGTAACGCTCACGCGCCAGGTTCAGGTTAACCATCGTTGGGGCAATGTATGTCAGGTTATCGCCGCCATCGAGCGCCAGTTGTACTTCGTTTTTGCGTTTGAACTCTTCAAATTTCTTCACATCGCTGCACTCCACCCAACGGGCGGTAGCGACGTTAACGGACTCATAGACCGCTTCCACGTTGTATTCGCTCTTAAGACGCGAAACGACAACGTCGAACTGCAGCACGCCGACTGCACCGACGATCAGATCGTTATTAGCGATGGGACGGAAGACCTGAACCGCACCTTCTTCTGACAACTGAACCAACCCTTTGAGCAGTTGTTTCTGCTTCAACGGATCTTTAAGACGAATACGGCGGAACAGTTCCGGCGCGAAGTTCGGAATACCGGTGAACTTCATCATTTCACCCTGCGTGAAGGTGTCGCCAATCTGGATGGTGCCGTGGTTGTGCAGGCCAATGATATCGCCCGGATAAGCCTCTTCAACGTGCGAGCGATCGCCAGCCATAAAGGTTAACGCATCAGAGATCACCACATCTTTGCCAAGACGCACCTGGCGAAGCTTCATGCCCTTTTCATATTTACCCGATACCACGCGCAGGAAGGCCACGCGGTCGCGGTGTTTCGGGTCCATGTTGGCCTGAATTTTAAAGACGAAGCCGGAGAATTTCTCTTCCGCCGCTTCCACTTCACGCGTGTCGGTCGCGCGCGGCATCGGCGCAGGGGCCCATTCCACCAGGCCATCCAGCATATGGTCAACGCCAAAGTTACCCAGCGCGGTACCAAAGAAGACCGGCGTGATTTCACCTGCCAGGAACAGGTCTTTATCGAACTCGTTAGAGGCGCCCTGAACCAGTTCAAGCTCGTCGCGCAGTTGCTGCGCCAGATCTTCACCGACAGCGGCGTCAAGATCCGGGTTATTCAGCCCTTTAACGATGCGGACTTCCTGGATCGTATGGCCTTTACCGGTCTGGTAGAGATAAGTTTCATCTTTATAGAGGTGGTAAACGCCTTTGAACAACTTACCGCAGCCAATCGGCCAGGTGATCGGCGCACAGCCGATTTTCAGCTCGTTTTCCACTTCATCCAGCAATTCCATCGGGTCACGGATGTCACGGTCGAGTTTGTTCATAAAGGTGATGATCGGCGTATCGCGCAGACGAGTAACTTCCATCAGCTTGCGGGTCCTGTCCTCAACGCCTTTTGCGGCATCGATAACCATCAGACAGCAGTCAACCGCCGTCAGAGTACGGTAGGTATCTTCGGAGAAGTCTTCGTGCCCGGGGGTATCGAGCAGGTTGACCAGACAGTGGTGGTAAGGGAACTGCATCACAGAGGTGGTAATAGAGATACCACGCTGCTTTTCCATCTCCATCCAGTCAGATTTTGCATGCTGGTTAGAGCCGCGACCTTTAACCGTACCGGCAGTCTGGATAGCCTGTCCGAACAACAACACTTTTTCTGTGATCGTGGTTTTACCGGCATCGGGGTGCGAGATGATGGCGAACGTGCGTCGCTTCGACACCTCTTGTAAATAAGGAGACAACGTCATAGTAAAATTCTTCTGTGAAAATGCGCGGCCTCGGCCACGCTATGAAATTCGAAAAATGCGGCTATTGTACTCAACGGCTGAGTGCAGACAATTAATGTTTACACAGGAGTTGCTCCAGTTCGGTTAACGATGTCACGGTCCAGGTCGGGTTGATCCCCTCGGGCAACGCGCGACCGTTAGCGTTCAGCCAGCAGGTGGAAAGCCCCGCATTAATGCCGCCCAGGATATCCGATTCAGCGGTATCACCAACCATCAACACCCGCGAGCGGTCCGGATTTTGTGCCTGTTCCAGCGCGTAGTCGAAAATACGCGGATCGGGTTTCGCCACGCCGACCTGCTCAGAAATCACTAACAAATCAAAGTAGTCGCGAAAACCGGTACGTTCCAGACGCGTCTGCTGCAATGCGGTAAAACCGTTGGTGATAATGCCAAGCTTCACTTTCCCTTTTAACGCCGACAGGAGCGAAACCGCCCCCGGCAAAGGTGCACAAATCTCTGCCATCGCATTGAGAAACGCGTTGTTCAGGTCGCCTGGTGCAACGCGCAGACGCTCCGCCCATCCCTGAAAGCGCTGATGCTGTAATTGTAGTGCGGTGATGGCACCGTTCTGATATTCCACCCACAACGGTTTATTAACGGCCTGATAATCTTTAAAATCCTCGGCAGTAAATGTCACGCTGTAATCCAGAAACATTCGCTGCAGGCCACCAAACGAATCAAAGGTAAACAGCGTTTCGTCGGCGTCAAAAAAGATCCAGTCCCATTTCATTACATCACCTTTCATTTATTAAATTGGCAGCGCCATGATGATGGCGTCTTCACGTCCTTGCGCTGTGGGGTAATAGTTGCGGCGAATTGTCGCCTCATTAAACCCCAGGCTTTCATATAACGCGATGGCAGCGGTATTGGAGGCCCGCACTTCCAGCCACAGCGTCAACACGCCACGTTTTTCCAGCTCGCCGATCAGATGCTCAAGCAACTGGCGACCCAGCCCCTTACGTTGCCAGGCGGGATCGACGGCAATATTAAAGAGGGTGGCTTCATCCAGCACTACCTGAGTAATGGCGAAAGCCGCCATCACATCACCCACCAGTAAACGGTAATTAAGGTAGCGCTCGCCCTGGTTACTGGCGAAGGTCTTCTCACTCCAGGGAAACGCGTGCGCCCGGGTTTCGATCTCGTATGCGCGGGCTAAATCAGTCGTCGTGAGGGAAGAAATCGTGTTCATAATTGCAAATTTGTCGCCATAGCGCGGCGCGTGCCGCAGGGTTGCCCCGTAGTTCATCGAGGCCAGGCGTCGTTACCTGCGCCCCCTTGAGCGAGAGGGGCGCGTCAATGCCCAGCCGCCAACTGTTGCAAGTACTGTCCGGCGGTAACATCTCTACCCTGTCCGGGGTGAGCTGTAAAACCTGATCCGGACTGACGGCAAGCGCACGCAGCACATCGCCAACAAGCGGCTCAGTCAATGCAGGAAGATCAGGAGCTACCATCACTAACCGGATGTGCGCGGGTAGGGAAATTGCGATTTCCCCTTGCAGCGCCGTCGGACGGCGCAGGGACCACTGGGTGATACCCAGTTGCTGTAATTGCCAGTCGCGTCGGGAAGTCATAGCGAAACACTCCTGTCTGTCAGGCGCGCAAATATAACAAACCCGACGAATTTTCGCCATCCGGTCTCTGTCCTCTCTCTGTCTCTATTAAAGGTATTAATAGGGTGTAGACGCTGCCAACAAAGAGGCAGCGCGAAGGGTAACGTTGTCATACACAAAATCATTCATGATGCGTCGAGGCGGCAAGGATGAGTATCCCCGGGAGCTTACACAAGTAAGTGACCGGGGTACGAAGACGCTGCCAACAAAGAGGCAGCGCGAAGGATAATGTGTATAATCCCCGCCTAAGTTTAATGAGGAACCATTCATGTCTGCTTTAACTCCGGCAAGTGAAGTCTTGCTGCGCCACAGTGACGATTTCGAACAGAGCCGCATTCTTTTTGCCGGTGATTTACAGGATGACCTGCCTGCAAGGCTGGAGTCGGTTGAAAGCCGCGCCTGGACTCAACACTACCATCAGTGGCAGACACTCAGCCGTCAGATGGGTGACAAGGCCGTTTTCGGGCTTACGCTTGACAAGGCTGCCACTGGCGAGAGCGATACACTGATTTACTACTGGCCGAAGAATAAGCCGGAAGCACAGTTTCAGTTAATGAATCTGCTGTCGCTGTTGCCGGTTGGCACGGATATTTTTGTCGTGGGTGAAAACCGCAGCGGCGTTCGCAGTGCGGAACAAATGCTGGCGGAGTTTGCCCCGTTGAACAAAGTCGACAGTGCGCGTCGCTGCGGGCTTTACCATGGGCGTCTGGAAAAACAACCAACGTTTGATGCTCAGGCATTCTGGGATGAATACCACCTGGACGGGTTGTCTATTAAAACGCTGCCGGGCGTCTTTAGCCGCGACGGTCTGGATGTGGGTAGCCAATTGTTGCTCTCTACGCTGACCCCGCATACTAAGGGCAAGGTACTGGATGTGGGCTGTGGCGCGGGTGTACTGGCAGCCGTACTGGCCAGCCACTCGCCGAAAGTACGTCTCACCCTGTGCGATGTCTCGGCGCCCGCTATTGAAGCCAGCCGTGCAACCCTCGCCGCGAATGGCTTTGAAGGTGACGTTTTTGCCAGCAATGTCTTCTCTGAGGTGACGGGCCGTTTTGATATGATCATCTCAAACCCGCCTTTCCACGATGGCCTGCAAACCAGCCTGGAAGCTGCGCAAACGCTGATTCGCGGCGCGGTGCGTCATCTGAACAGTGGCGGCGAGCTGCGTATCGTCGCTAACGCCTTCCTGCCCTACCCGGCTGTGCTGGATGAAACCTTTGGTTTCCACGAAGTGATCGCGCAAACAGGGCGTTTTAAAGTCTACCGTACCGTGATGACTCGTCAGGCAAAACGCTGATCTTTTCCGGCCCGGTAGCATTGCGTTACCGGGTAATTCCGCAGCAAATTCCAGGTGTTGGTTTTTAAAGCAGTTATAAAATCGACACGCAATTAACTATTGACGAAACCTGGAAAACATCTAGAATGCGCCTCCGTGGTAACGATACTTATTGGGTATCGATGGTATGCGAAGGTGGCGGAATTGGTAGACGCGCTAGCTTCAGGTGTTAGTGTCCTTAGGATGTGGGGGTTCGAGTCCCCCCCCTCGCACCAAATATCTTACAACCTCCCTGTGTGACCACCCTGCTACACCATCAGCTTCAAATTCAGCATCACCAGCATTATTCCCCCGACAAGCGCAATCCCTGACGGCAGTAAAACAAAATGACGTAATCTTTTGTGATAAAGCATCGCGGACGTTAGCAACAAGCCAATGACAATCACCGAGCGCCAGGCACCCACGGAAAGATCCGCACAGGCCATCACCGCGACGATAACCCCTGACAACAAGATAGCCCATCCACTACCCAGTGCGCGTTGCAACATGCTTTAGACTCTCACAACGATAATGATAACCAATATCATATGATAGGTTTTCTCATTTGTCAGCATGCTTTAGCGAATCGGTATGAACTTTACGCATCTTCTGGTGACAGGGATTCACGAAGGTGATAAATTAAGCACCACTTAATTAAATCTAAAAAAATTGCTTTTTCGCGGTAACCTTTCTTCGCGTTATTTTTCAGTTTGGCAACCAGTTCAATTATACATTGCAGATTAATAACGACTTTTTTAAACATGACACCACACTCCTGGCAATCCCTTTGTAACAAGAAATATCGCTTATCCGTGCGACTCTTCTTGCTACTTAATACCATCTCGGCTCTTTTTTCTATCGCACTGCCACTTTACAACCTGCATGCGTTTACATTGCCCGTATGCCTGATCCTGGGCTCAAGCCTTGCTGGCTTGGTGGGTCACTGGAAATTCCCAAAAAAGAAAATAAACATTACGCTGATCTCGTTTTTATTTGGCTGTATGTGGGCGTGGGATATCATTATTAAATCCGCAGCATTAGGAGATAATGGTTCAACCTATCTACTTATCGCCCTATTAAGTGTTTTATTTATTGGCTCGCTCGCTTTCTCTAATAATATCATTGCATTTATGTTGCACTCTTTACCTGCTTTCATGGGGTGCGTCTTGTTAAGCAGCGGTGAAATAACATTGCGGATTGTCTACGCTTTTGCGCTGCCCATGATCGGGATTGCTATTCAACATGTGATTCAAAAGCGTAACGACAACTTCTCACAGGCTTTGATGTATCGCCTGATGCAGGAGCGCAAAACGCTGAACGATTTAAGTATGCTGGATCCGCTTACGGGGCTCTACAACCGACGTGGTCTGCAAAACAAGCTCGATAATCTGCTGGCGCTCGATGACGGTACGCGTTTTGTGCTACTGCTGGATATCGACCACTTCAAAGCCTACAACGATCACTACGGTCATATGATGGGTGATCAGGCGTTAATTCGCGTTTCTGCCGCCATACGTAATGCCGTGCGATCCAGAGATATTGTCGCCCGCTTTGGCGGTGAAGAATTCCTGATCTTATTAAACAGCGTTGACCTGGAACGTGCGCGTGTTGCCGCGGAACGGATTCGTCAGCATGTTTACGACCTGAAGATCCCCCATATGTTTAATGAGAGTGTCGCGACCAACGTCACTGTGAGCATTGGCATTGCCCCGCTGGAAGATGGCGACATTGAAGACGCACTCGATAAAGCAGATAAAGCACTGTACGAAGCCAAACACCAAGGACGGAACAGTATTCTCGTCAGCAGCGACTTACAGGTCCAGGTCGCATAATTCGGCCTGTCCAGGCTGACTTTACGATAAACATCTTGCTATAGGCCTGGCCTCTGGCTAGGATTGGAAATCATTATCATTTAGATTTCTATCTTTCTGACACTATGGCTTATCGTTACGCACCCGTTAATGAATTTGTGATCCGTCAGGCGAGGCTTTTTACTGAGAGCGACACCCTGGCGAATGAGGTGCGCGATATCCTTGCTCGCCTGCGCCCTCATCTTCTCGATTTCATCAAGCTGAACGAACTTCCGCCACAACAGGCGCTAACGCTGGCGGAATGGGCGCGACCGGATCATCTGCAATCACTGCTGACAACTTACACAAACCATATCTACCAAAAGCAGCCGACGCTGCCGTATGAAGGCAAACCGCTTCTGTCATTATGGGCGCAGTGGTACCTCGGCCTGATGGTGCCGCCGCTGCTGGTAGCCTTATTAACGCAAAAAATTGCGCTGGATCTTTCCCCGGAGCATCTGCATGTCGAATTTCATGAAACTGGCCGTGCCGCCTGCTTCTGGATGGATGTAGAGCGGGATGAGGCTCTGACGGCGCAGGGTGACATCCCGCGTATTGAGGCATTAATCGTTCGGGCGATGGCCCCCGTCGTAGCGGTACTGGAAGCGACCGGCGAGATCAACGGTAAGCTTATCTGGAGCAATACGGGTTATCTGATTAACTGGTGTCTGGGCGAAATGAAGCCTTTGCTGGGCGATGAACGGGTCACCGCGCTGCGCCAGTTCTGCTTCTTCGAGAAGCAGCTTTCGAGCGGTAACGACAACCCTTTATGGCGGACTGTCGTCACCCGTGATGGTGCGCTGGTCAGACGTACTTGCTGCCAGCGATATCGCTTGCCGGATGTCCAGCAATGCGGAGACTGCACACTAAAAAAATAGCGTCATGCGACCAGATACCTCACGCTTGTGAAGTTGTGCGGCTTGATGCTCTCACCCCGGCCCCCTGCCACAGGGAGAGAACGTAAATACTAAAAAGGCAACGTTCGTTGCCTTTTTGCTTTTATTTAGGCCACTTGCTGGCCTTCTTCTGCGCGTTGCGCCTCTTCCGCTTCCTGTTCCAGTAACTGTTTCTCGTACACTTTAAAGAACGGGTAGTAAATGATGGCGGAGATAACCGCGAGGATCACAACAAGCACGGCGGCACGGAAATCCCAGCCCAGCGCCCACGCCCCGCCAATAGGCGCAGGAGCGGTCCACGGAACAACAGAAATCACGCGTCCAATCAGATCCATTTTCATCGCCGCCCAGGCAATAATGGCGTTCACTAACGGCGCCAGAAGGAAAGGAATAAAGAACACCGGGTTCATGACAATCGGCGTACCGAAAATAACCGGCTCGTTAATATTGAACATACTGGGGACAATACTCAAACGGCCGATGGAGCGTAGATGCACCGAGCGACTGCGCAGATAGCAGAACACCAGCCCCATGGTTGCACCGGACCCCCCAATAACGATAAAGAATGTCCAGAAGGCCTCCATAAAGATGTGCGGTAACGGCGCCCCCTGCGCAAGTGCCGTCTGGTTCAGCCCCAGGTTAGTCAGCCAGAACATTTGCAGCATGCCAGACACAATCGCCGCCCCATGAATCCCGGCAAACCACAGTAAATGTCCGATCAGCACAGCCAGTAAAATCGCAGGCAGTGAATCCGCAGCCGACACCAGTGGCTTAAAGAGCGCCATAATGGCTTGCGGAATTAATACATTGAAATGTGACTGAATGAGGAGGCTCAGCGGATAGAGTGTCAACACAACCACCAGCACCGGAATCAACAGGTCAAATGAGTTTTTGATCATCGGCGGCACCTGATCCGGCAAGCGGATGCCGATATTGTGCGCCTTGAGGAAACGCATCATCTCCACACAGTACACGGCGACCAGAATAGCGGTAAAAATCCCGGTTCCCCCCAGGCTATCTACCGGTAATGTGCCGTTGGTTTTGGGTGCCGCAACCAGTAAAAAGGCCATCAGCGACAGCATGGCGCACATAAAGGGATCGAGCTGATGCGACTTCACATAATGCTTGCCCAGGTTATAGGCGATGGCCGCACAGATGTAGATAGACATAATGCCCATCGTCATGTCGAACGGCGTCAGGATACGTCCTTCATACTGCTTTGCCAGATCGAGCCACGCACGGGCGAAACCCCATGTCGTGTCAGGCGAAAACGGCGGATAGGCGAAGACCAGCAGGAAAGAACCGACTATCATAAACGGCATGGCCGAAATGAAACCATCACGGATGGCCATGACATGACGCTGGGAAGAAATCCGCCCGGCTATAGGGCTGACGTAGTTTTCGATGAAGCGAAAAATCACGTTAAACACTGCATGGTTGGCAGACATAGCGGCTCTCCTGTCAGTCTATATAATTCAGCGCAACAGCGAATGTTCTGCCGTGCAGCAATCCATTTGTAGGGTTTAAGACCATGCTGGCTAACGAACCAGCATTACAGCGAAGCAGGATACGTTTCATAGACGGCTCTTATTGATTATCGGGACAGAGGAAGTGACAAAATCAGTATTAACCCCGATGAAAAACACTGCAACCGGTTACTGAAACCGGTTTCCACGATTGTGAAGATGATCGTGAAACGCGTGGTAACGGGATTGTTTTGACAAGATATTTACAGGGATCACAGGGTTGTGACAGATTATTGAAGGTTATGTTCAGGAGAAGAAAATGAGTTTGCAGTCTGTCAGGCAATTTTTTGCCGAACACGCCCCCGATATTGACATCATCGAGCTCAACCAAAGTACCGCAACCGTCGCACTGGCTGCTGCCGCCCATAATGTTGAACCCGGTCAGATAGCCAAAACGTTATCTCTCAAAATCAAAAACGACGTGGTGTTAGTTGTCGCAAAAGGCGATGCCCGCCTGGACAACAAAAAGCTGAAGTCCACCTTCGGTGCGAAAGCGAGAATGCTCAGTAGTGATGAAGTGGTCACCCTTACCGGCCATCCGGTTGGCGGTGTCTGTCCGTTCGGGCTGGAAAACCCGTTGGCTGTTTATTGTGATGTTTCATTGAAACACTACGAGGAAGTACTCCCGGCTGCGGGTGCCATCCATAGCGCAGTGCGTATTTCCCCGGAGCGCATGGCGCAATTAACAGACGCAAAATGGATTGATGTTTGTGAGTAATCGAGACAGTGCCAGGCGAACCTGGCACTGAGTAAGCGGGTTATGCTAAGGATTGAGCCCCTTTCAATGCTGCTGCGGCAGGAACCCAGGTTAAAATATCTGCCGCATTCAGCAGCCCCACATCGGAATTCACCCCTAACTTAGCCATGGCGTTAAATTTATGCGCCCGGATGGTCTTAATGTTGCGCTCCAGATGTACGGCGATCTCCGGCATCGACAAACCACGCGTCATACATTGCAAAATGGCGCGCTCAGTCGGACTCAACGTGCGGTTTTGGCTGACATACCAGTGATTGACCACGTTTTCATTGACACGGCGGGTCTCCCCCAACAGGGTACAAATGTGCCCAAGTAAAATGGGTAACGAAGCTGATTTACTTAAAACACCATGCAATCGTGACGGAGAAAGACGGCTGACAAGGCGCGCTTCGCGGTCATCATCCGCCAGTACGATCCGCTGGATGCCAGGGTTTGTCAGTGACAACGCATGCAGGCAAAGCAGACATTCCCGTCGGAGTTCTCGCATACTCGATAGCGAATAAATGACTGAAAAGAAAGGCGTCTTTTTCTGCGCTTCAACAAATGCTTTGTGACTGTTAAAAAAATGAAAGTGATATGATTTCATGGCTGGCGATGCGAACAGATGGCGCAGGCCAGCCTCACTCATCATGCATCTCTCGATGACGGCAACATGCTTTTTCCCGGCACTGATTTCCATTCTGATTGCTCTCCATACGCCGACACAAGATTCAGCTCTTTAGCCCCCTGCGCACTATTAATCCATGCATACATTTCCGCATTACTTCGTAATGACAGTCGACGCATGGCACTGTTTTTTTGCGCGCTAATTGTTTTATTGCTTTTTTTAAGTAGCATCGCAATTTGATTAATACCCCACCCTTTACCCAACAGACGGAATACCTTTCGCTCAGAAAGCGTTAATGACTCCAGCTTATTTACAGCCTCATCTGCGTCAAAGAAATCTGCTGATAATAAAGTCTGGCTAATTCTTTCTGCACTTTCATCACCAGCGCGAATAGCATTAATAACACCCTCTACCGGTTCTCTGTCTGAAAGTAAGGTGCTACAAGGTCGCATCAGCAATTCAACGGCCATGGGATAAATCGTACGAGAAACAAAGAATATCCAATGGATATCAGTGTATTGAGAAAGAAGAGAATAATATTGTTCACAGGCATTGCGCATCTGACGCTGTTCACCAGAAAGATCGGCGATGACCAGAGAGGCGCGGCGTAACTGTAATAGTGTTATCTCTTCTAAAGAGCGGCAAAAAGTTAATTCATATTCGGGGAAATGACGCTCCAGAATGTCCCCCAGTCCAACAGTCATTACGGGAACTTTACTGGCAACTATTCCATATTTACAGCTTCTCGATAACATTTAACCTCCGCATCCATTCGCGAGCCTTATAAAATAAGTGATGTGAATATTTACTAATAACGCCAACCACCGTGTCAGCGGATACCACCCATTAATAAATATAAAATGAAAATATGACGAGAGTGTTTGTCAATATTCGGTTGTAACAATTAGTGATTATAAAAACAGCTGAATGGGGTGTCAATATATCTAACGAGCCAATAATGATACCTGATACGTACTCTTTAGAAGATAAAAAGAGAAACATAAATTAATTAATCACAAAATATATATTTATTGAAAATGAATACACCAGAAAAATGAATCTCTCTTTTTATCTCTCGCCTGGCATAGGTTTCCCTTCCCCTTTCTGAAAATGGTGCACAATCCTGCCAGCGAGCAGTAAAACCGCACCATTTTGTGATTTATTGCGCGAATCTTGATCTATCACCACGCCAAACACAGGGCCTCCTGTGCTAAAAATTACCTTTTCGTGCCACGCCTTGTGGACCTTGTGCAACATTACCAGGGCTATCATGCAAGAAGACCAGTCATCACAACGCGCCATTACACGTTTGTGTATCCAATGCGGCCTTTTTTTATTGCAACACGGTGCGGAAAGCGCACTGGTAGATGAATTATCCACGCGCCTCGGACTGGCGCTGGGCATGGATAGCGTAGAAAGCTCCATCTCATCAAACGCCATTGTGTTGACCACCATTAAAGATGGCCAGTGCCTGACATCGACCCGAAAAAACAGCGATCGCGGCATCAATATGCATGTGGTGACTGAGGTTCAGCATATTGTCATCATGACAGAGCATAAATTGCTGGACGCCAAAGATGTCGAAAAGCGTTTTTCTCAGGTAAAACCCCTTCGTTACCCGCGCTGGCTGGTCACGGTGATGGTTGGCCTGTCCTGCGCCTGTTTTTGTCGGCTTAACAATGGCGGCTGGGATGGCGCGTTTATCACGTTCTGCGCCAGCAGTATGGCGATGTACGTCCGACTGGTGCTGGCGAACCGTCATATGCACCCGCAAATCAATTTCTGCATCACCGCGTTCGTGGCGACCACCATTTCCGGGCTTATGCTCACGCTACCGGTTTTCCTGCATACGCCTACGGTCGCTATGGCCGCAAGTGTCTTATTGCTGGTCCCCGGCTTCCCGCTGATTAATTCCGTCGCAGATATGTTTAAAGGCCATATCAATACTGGCCTCGCACGCTGGGCTATCGCCAGCTTGTTAACACTCGCTACCTGTATTGGTGTCGTTTTAGCTATGACGATGTGGGGGCTACGCGGATGGATGTAATCTGGTTTTTGCTTAATCTGATACAAGACATGTTGCTGGCCGCCATTCCGGCCGTAGGCTTTGCAATGGTGTTTAACGTTCCGCATCGCGCCCTGCCCTGGTGCGCTCTGCTCGGCGCAATTGGTCACGGTACACGCTTCGCCATGGTCTCCTGGGGCTTTAACATCGAGTGGTCGACATTTATCGCCTCGATGTTGGTGGGCAGTATTGGGATTCACTGGTCGCGCTGGTACCTCGCGCATCCAAAAGTCTTTACAGTTGCCGCAGTAATCCCCATGTTTCCGGGAATATCAGCCTATACCGCGATGATCTCCGCCGTGAAGATCAGTCACCTCGGTTATAATGAAGACCTGATGATTCTTTTGCTGACCAATTTTCTCAAAGCGTCGTCGATTGTCGGCGCGCTCTCAATCGGCCTGTCTATCCCCGGCCTGTGGATTTACCGCAAACGCCCGCGCGTGTGAAATTTGAGTTATTTCTTTGCCATGGTGATAATCCCCCGAACTGATTGTGACTGACGAGGAGCGGATGTGGAACACCATGGCATTTATTCACCGGACAGTTTTGACGATACCCGGGTGAAGGACAAAATTTTCCTCAGCGCGATTACACTGTTTGCGGAATATGGGCTCAATGGCGCCCGCATGGAGCAAATCGCTGAAAAAGCCGGCACTACAAAGCGCATGGTGGTGTACCACTATAAAACCAAAGAAAACCTGTATCTGCAGGTTATCGAGTATGTTTATGCCGCTATTCGCGCCAACGAAAAATCCCTCGAACTCGCCACCCTGCCGCCTGTCGAGGCGCTGGTACAGTTAGTAGAAAGTAGCTTCGATTACCACGCCGACCACCCCGATTTTATTCGCATCATCTGCATGGAGAACATGCAACGCGGCCGCTTCATTCAGCAATCGGCCTGGCTGCGGGATGTCAACCTCAGCGCCCTGACGCTGCTGGAAGATATTTTGCGTCGTGGTCAGCAAAAGCAGCTATTCAACCAAAGTGTCTGCGCGCGCGACCTCCATCGGCTGATCAGTAGCTTTAGTTTTCATTACGTTGCCAATAGTTATTCATTCTCCATGCTCTTCGAAGCGGATGAAGATCAGCAGCAGCAACGTCAGCATTATCGCCGGATGGCAGTACAAGTCGTGCTGCGTTATATCTGCCCCTAAAAAAATAACTTGCAATTAAATCGTGCACTATCTATATTCAGAAACATGAAAACGAAATCAACTCAGCCCGCGAATGCGCAGCTCGCGTTAGATAACCAGTTTTGTTTTGCGTTGTACTCAACAAACCTGGCGCTGCATAAACTGTATCGGCAGCTACTGGCACCGATGAATCTGACCTACCCGCAATATCTGGTAATGCTGGTGTTGTGGGAACAAGATGACGTCACAGTGTCGGAGATTGGTGAACGCTTATTTCTGGATTCGGCAACGCTTACCCCGCTGTTGAAGCGGCTGGAAAGCGCCGGGTTTATTATTCGCCAACGTTCCCGCCAGGATGAACGCCAGGTCGTCATTACCCTGAGCGAGGCAGGTCGGGAATTGCAACAACAGGCAAAAGCGATACCGAATGCGGTCATGTGCTCGTTCGATTGTGACCACAAGCATCTGATGGAGCTAAAACAGCAGCTCGAAGTATTGCGCCAACAGTTTCAGCAAGCATAAGCCCGACTGTGGACGGTTTTATGCGACCATATATATAGCGTGCTATTTTATAGTAAACGACAATTATGAAAAGGAACCTGTTATGTCTTTAGAAAAAGTGATTTATACCGCCAAAGCCAAAGCCACCGGTGGCCGTGAAGGTCGCGCAACCTCTTCTGACGGCGTACTGGACGTCAAACTGGGTTTACCGAAAGAGATGGGTGGCGCAGGCGGTGAAGTCACCAACCCGGAGCAACTGTTTGCCGCAGGTTATTCAGCCTGTTTCCTGGGTGCGATGAAGTTCGTCTCTGGTCGCGACAAGATAGCAATTGCAAAAGACGCCTTTATCGAAGCAGAAGTGGGTATCGGTCCGCTACCGACCGGGTTTGGGATTGAGGTCAAACTCAATATCCACCTGGAAGGAATGGATGCCGCAGAGGCGAAGAAACTGGTCGATGCCGCACATATTGTCTGCCCTTATTCTAACGCCACTCGTGGCAACGTCGATGTTACGTTAAACATCATCGCGTAATACTAAGCCGGACGGGCATTAGCCAAAGATCCGGCAACCAGCACCATTGGGAAAACACACAGCCGGGGCAACCCGGCTTTTTCGTCTCTGCTCCCCCACGCCTCCACTGTGTTACTATGTGTCATTATGTCTGCGAAAATCTTCGCAGAACGTCTTTCTGTTATTGCCCTGTTTGAGAACGCGCTATGTCTTCCAGAATTCTGACTTCTACAGTTATCGGCATTGATGATTTTATGCGCGATCACGAAAGCGTTCTGGCGCGAACGGAAGGGGGCGCGGTCGCTGTTTTTGCCAATAACAGCCCTGCGTTTTACGCCATTACCCCGGAACGTCTGGCAGAATTGCTGGCGCTGGAGTCACGTCTGGCGCGCCCGGCCAGTGATATCACGCTGGATAACCAGTTCTATGAAGAGCCAGCCGCCGCACCGGTAAATGTTCCTATGGGGAAATTTGCCATGTATGCGGGCTGGCAGCCGGATGCGGATTTTCAACGCCTTGCGGCGCTATGGGGCATCGCCCTTGCCCACCCCGTTGCGCCGGAAGAGCTGGCGGCGTTTATTGCCTACTGGCAAGCCGAAGGGAAAGTGTTCCACCATGTGCAATGGCAGCAAAAACTGGCGCGAAGCCTCCAGATAAATCGCGCCAATCAGGGCGGCACGGCGAAACGCGACATTAACGCGATTTCCCAGCCTGACAGCCAAATTCCACCAGGTTTTAGAGGATAACGATGAAAAACGTCGCTGAACTGATGAAACGTCTGCAACGGATGATGCCTGCCAATACGCAGCCCGCGTTTAAAAACGGCGAGGAACTTATGGCATGGCAGAAGGAACAGGGTAAGATCCGCGCCGCCGCGATTGCCCGCGAAAATCGGGCGATGAAAATGCAGCGCACCTTTAATCGCTCAGGTATCCGTCCGCTTCACCAGAACTGTTCTTTCGATAATTACAAAGTGGAATGCGAAGGCCAGATGCGCGCACTGAGCCAGGCGCGGCAGTATGTGGCTGAGTTCGATGGAAATATTGCCAGCTTTATCTTCTCCGGCAAACCGGGTACCGGTAAAAACCACCTCGCGGCCGCTATCTGCAATGAACTGCTACTGCACGGCAAATCCGTGTTGATTATCACGGTCGCTGACATCATGTCCGCCATGAAAGAGACATTTGGTAACCGTGATAACAGCGAAGAACAATTGCTCAACGATCTGAGCAGCGTGGATCTGTTGGTTATCGATGAGATCGGCATGCAAACCGAATCACGCTACGAAAAAGTGATCATTAATCAGATTGTCGATCGTCGATCTTCCTCAAAACGACCGACAGGTATGCTCACCAACAGCAATCTGGAAGAGATGAACAAGCTCCTGGGCGAGCGTGTCATGGACAGGATGCGCCTGGGCAACAGTTTATGGGTCATTTTTAACTGGGACAGCTACCGTAGCCGCGTCACCGGCAAAGAGTATTGAGAGTTTTCCACTCCTTAATCCGGACGCGGGCAGGTGTATAATGTGCGCTTTCAGGCCACCCCAGGATTACGCCATGTCCTTTGCTAAACACCTTCTCTGCGTCGCTTTCGCCGGCGGCGCGTTTTTCACTCACGCCAGTTATGCCTCTTCCTGGCAGGACAGTCTTTCCAGCGCAGCCAGCCAGCTTAGCCAGCAGAGCGGTTCTGGCGGTCAGCAACAAGGTGGTATGTCCCTGTCTTCACTGACGGGCCTGCTCAACGGTGGCAACCAGTCACTCAGCTCAAGCACCATGAATAATGCAGCAGGCGTAATGTCTTACTGTGCCAAACATAAGCTCGCCTCACTGACTAACACGGATAACATTAAAAATCAGGTGCTGGATAAGCTAGGCCTGAGTTCCCAGACAGAACAGCAGAAAGACACTAACTATCTTGAAGGCCTGCAGGGAATGTTAAACACCAAAAACGGCGAGCAGCTCAATCTGAACAATATTGGCAGCACGCCACTGGCGGAGAAAGTGAAAACCAAAGCCTGTGACATTGTCCTGAAACAGGGCGTAAATTTCCTCTCCTGAGTCAAAAAAACGTCGCGTTTGCCGCCCCATGGGCCCAGACGCGACGCCTGCCTTTTACCTGCGTACCTTCCCCCCGATACAGAAAGCGACAGCGGTCATACTTAAATCTTTCTAAACCAATTCCGAATAAATCTGTATAAAGATGACACTACAATTGCAGCTATGTTACATCGCAATTAAATTGTATCCCCAAAGGATTTATACCAGCAGGATGCTGGTGTCGTAGAGGAATGACGGTTGTCCGAGTTACTTTCTATTGTTCTATTTCTCGCGTCCGTGGCGATTTACGCCTCTAAAGCGGGCCGTAATACTTGGTGGTTCACTGCAATATTGCTGGTGTTGGGTTTCTTTGTCCTGCTAAACATCACCCTCTACGCCAGTAACTACTTCACAGGCGATGGGATCAATGATGCAGTTATCTACACGCTGACCAATAGCCTCACGGGCGCGGGAGTGCGCAAATATCTGCTGCCCGGTGCAGTTCTGATTCTCGCCCTGGCGGCGGTTTTTGGCGCGCTGGCCTGGATACTACGCCGTCGTCGCCACCGCCCCTATCACTTCGGTTACAGCCTGCTGGCACTGCTGATGGCACTAGGCTCCGTGGACGCCAGCCCGGCATTTCATCAGATTACTGAACTCGTAAAATCGCAGTCTCGTGAAGGCGATCCTGATTTCGCAGAATATTATCGCGAACCGGCGAAAAAGATCCCCAATCCAAAGCTGAACCTGGTCTATATCTACGGCGAGAGTCTGGAACGCACCTATTTCGATGATGAGGCGTTTCCCGGCCTGGCGCCTGAGCTGGGCGCATTAAAAGAAGAAGGTCTGGATTTCTCGCAAACGGAACAACTGCCCGGTACGGATTACACCATTGCCGGAATGGTCGCCTCTCAGTGCGGTATCCCGCTGTTTGCGCCGTTTGAAGGTAACGCATCTGCGTCCGTTTCCAGCTTTTTCCCGCAGAACACCTGCCTTGGCGATATCCTGAAAAACTCCGGCTACCAGAACTATTTTGTTCAGGGCGCAAACCTGCGCTTTGCCGGTAAAGATGTGTTTCTTAAATCCCATGGCTTTGACCATTTGGTCGGCGCAGAAGAGTTAAAAGGCGAAGTAAGCGATCCGAAATACCGCAATGACTGGGGCTTTTACGACGACACCGTGCTGGATGAAGTATGGAAAAAGTACGAGGCGCTATCCCGTTCCGGGCAACGTTTCTCATTGTTTGCGTTAACTGTCGATACCCACCACCCGGACGGTTTTATCTCCCGAACCTGTGGTCGTAAAAGCTATAGCTATGACGGTAAACCAAACCAGTCGTTTAGCGCCGTAACCTGTAGCCAACAGCATATTGCCGCGCTGATTAACAAAATCAAAGCCTCGCCCTGGTTTAAAGATACGGTCATTGTGGTCTCTTCCGATCATCTGGCCATGAACAACACAGCCTGGAAATACCTGAACAAAGAGGATCGTAAGAACCTGTTTTTCGTTCTGCGTGGCGATGAGCCACAGCAGGACACGCTGGCCGTGAAACGCAGCACCATGGATAACGGCGCTACGGTGCTGGACATTCTCGGTGGCGATAACTACCTCGGCCTTGGGCGCAGCAGCCTGTCCGGGCAGTCGCTTTCCGGCGAGTTCCTGAATATGAAAGAGAAAATCGTCGCCTGGAAGCCCGATATCATTCGTCTGTGGAATTTCCCAAAACAGATGAAAGACTTCACTATCGATCGCGATAAAAAGATGATTGCCTTCTCCGGCAGCAATTTCCGCCTTCCACTACTGGTACGTGTGTCATCAAAACGCATCGAACCTATCCCGGAAAGCGAATACTCTGCGCCGCTGCGTTTCCAGCTCGCCGATTTCGCCCCACGCGATAACTTTGTCTGGGTTGATCAATGCTACAAGATGGCCCGCCTGTGGGCGCCGGAACTGGTGCTTTCCACCGACTGGTGTGTATCGCAAGGGCAGCTTGGCGGTGAACAGAAAGTCCAGGCGGTCGACAAAGATCAGTGGAAAGGCAAAACCGCTTTCAAAGACACCGTCATCAGCACTGACCGTTACAAGCAAAATGTGGATATGCTCAAAATTGTCGATGACGACATCCGCTACAAAGCCGATAGCTTTGTCTTTAACGTGGCAGGCGCACCGGAGGAAGTGAAAAAATTCAGCGGCATTTCTCGCCCGGAAAGCTGGGGACGCTGGTCGAATGCGCAGCTCGGCAACGAAGTCGAAATTGAATTTAATGACCCGCTGCCAGCATCCTTTGACCTGGTGATCACCGCAAAAGCCTATGGTGCAAATGCCAACCGCCCTATTCCGGTAAGAGTAGGCGATGAGGAACAAACGCTGATGCTGGGCAACGATGTTTCCACCACCACGTTGCGTTTCAACAACCCGACACGCAGCAATACGCTGGTAATTGTGCCGCCGGAACCCGAGTCGACCAATGAGGGGAATATTCTCGGCCACTCTCCACGTAAACTCGGTATCGGGATGGTGGAAATCAAAGTCGTTGAATCCGCAGGATAAAAAATGCGCCCGACATACCCTGGGCGCTAAATAGCAATCGTTATTGCTGCCTGTCTTTGCAATTTTTCCTCCGCTGGCGGATGAATACCCCGCGACAAGCTCTGTCTTAAGCCACAACACATGAGTGCCGAAAGGCACTCAGAAATGAATTACCCCTTTGATCCATTCGCGGTTGTTAATCGCCTGCTGTTCGTAAGTTTCTGCCAGCGCGTGAAACGCATAGCGGTGTGTCAGCATCATTTGCACCGATTGTCACCGGGTTTATCGTCGATACGACCCGATCATTCCGTCTGGCGCTGATTATCTGCGGCTGCGTAACAGTATTGGGCACCATTGCTTATGTGGTGCTGGTTCGCCAACCGATCGGCGATCCGAAGCAAAACTAACAAACAAACGGGCAATCACAACATCGCCCGCATTTCAATTTGACTGATGTTCATCGTGGAATACCCCGCTGAGGAAAACAGCGGGGTGAAGGATTCCGGCACCGCCACACTGGTCGTCAATCCAGGGAAGTGATGATTGAGGGTGATCAGCATCTCACGGGCAAAGCCTTTGTGGCGGTACTCCGGGTCGACATAAAGAAAGCGCAGTTGCGGAGCATCCATCAGCGTTGAAATGGCCGCATACGCATGCTTACGATACTCAAAAGCCCGGCAAGGAAGGGTAATGACACAAAGAGGATCAAGCTGCCAGGGTAGCGTGTTCTTAACCTCAGCCACGGAGCGCCAGAGCAGCTCAAGGGGATTGCACTCCCGCAACAGGTTCTCTGCGATAGCGGAAAATGTATTGCCCTGATAACCCCGCAGCACCCGCTGTTGCTCAAAACCCACTGACCGATACAGACCGATCCCCGCCTGGTTGTCTGCAAGCACCTCCAGCCATATCTGCTGAACGCCCTTTGCCTTCAACCTGTCAATTAAGGGCACCAACAGCCGCTTACTTACCCCATTCCCCCTGTATGCCGGGCGCAGGGCAAAGGCGGCCAGCCGCGCGGATTCGGTACGCCGGGTGATAAGGGCAATAGCCACAAGCCTTTCGCCTTCCCACCAGACACAAGAGTCGGTCAGACTGATATCTTCTGCGCCGAAACGCAGGGCAAAACGCTCAGGAGTAAGAGAGATGGGAATGCGGTAGCCTTCAAAGCACTCGCCTAAAAAAGCGGAAAGCTGCTCGCTACTGTAGTGAAGGGCAGAAAGGGCGGTCAGGTTCATAGTGCTCCTCCGGGCGGAAAAACCAAGGATAGCACGATGAAAAAAGATTAAGTGCGCCCCGCGTCAGCAGGGCGCGAGGTTTATCAGAAGGTTTCCCAGTTTTCGTCACCGACCGCCGCTTTACGCGGCATTGGGCTTGCTGATGGGGTTTTCAGCGTGGATGCCGCAACCGGTGCTTCGCGGGACACGCGACGGGTACGGAACACGGCAACCGCCTGCGTCAAACGGCTGGCCTGTTCTTCCAGCGCGGCAGCCGCAGCGGCAGATTCTTCTACCAGTGAGGCGTTCTGCTGGGTCACACGGTCCATTTCTGCTACAGCCAGACCCACCTGATCGATACCACGGCTCTGCTCATCGGAGGCAGAGGCGATTTCGCCCATGATGTCGGTGACGCGGGTTACCGCACTGACAATCTCGTCCATGGTTTCACCGGCGCTTTCCACCAGCGTAGAGCCCAGCTCAACACGACCGACAGAGTCTTCAATCAGACTCTTGATTTCACGCGCCGCCTGCGCACTGCGCTGGGCCAGGTTACGGACTTCACCTGCCACCACCGCAAAGCCACGCCCCTGCTCGCCAGCACGTGCGGCTTCTACCGCGGCGTTCAGCGCCAGAATGTTGGTCTGGAAGGCGATACCATCGATCACGCTGATAATATCGGCAATTTTCTGCGAACTGGCGGTAATGTCACGCATTGTCTGCACAACGTTATCCACCACTTTACCGCCTTTCTGCGCGGTATCGGATGCGCTTTTCGCCAGATGACTGGCCTGACGGGCGTTTTCGGCGTTCTGTTTCACCGTTGCGGTCAGCTCTTCCATACTGGCGGCAGTCTCTTCCAGCGAAGCGGCCTGCTGTTCAGTACGGGAAGAGAGATCGTTGTTACCTGCAGAGATTTCGCTTGCGCCGCTGTAAATGGCATCGGCACCGTTACGGACATCGCCTACGGTACGCACCAGCTCAGCCTGCATGTGGCGAAGGCTGGAGGCCAGTTGGCCCATTTCGTTGCTACCGTGCACATTGATGCTCTGTTCCAGATCGCCACCGGCAATATGGCGGATATTTTCAATCAGATGATTCATCGGACCGATAACACCACGCTTAATGCCCAGCCAGACGGCGACAATCACCACCAGTACGACCAACAGGACACTAATAATTATCCATACGGCAGTGGAGTAAGAGCCGTTGCTCTCTTCGACCGCGATAGCATACAGACGGTCGTTTTGCTGCAAGTAGTCAAGGTACGGCTTCTCAAAGGCGTCCTGATAGCCCTGCGTCGGCTGATCAAAGAACTCATTGATTTTGCCTGCACCCAGCAGCTGAATCAGCTCAGCCAGCGCATTGTGGTAAATATCATAAGTACGATTGATTTCCGCTGCCGCAGCCTCGTTCTGGCGCGGATCGCGAGGTAAAGCTTGATACTCTTTCCAGTGCGTTTCCGCCTGCTTTAACGAGCTGCTGGCGATCTGCATCAGATCGTTCACCGTTGCACCGCTACCAATCTGGTTCTGATCCATCATGTAACGGATCCCGGCGCGGTTGAGCGTGTTACGCGTCTGCAAAAGCGCCACCCAACTGGCGTTGAGCGTGGATTGCTGCTGACGAATAGTCTGCAACACAGTGAAGTTTTCTTTGTCGTGCTTAAGTGCGTTAAAGAATAAGCCGCCAGATGTGAGCTGCAAAAGACCAAAAAGTCCCAGTACAAAAAGTAAACTGGTGACAAGTTTCATACGATTCAACATGTTTTCTATCTTCCATTAGCCAGGTAACAGTTTTTCGGCCTGACCAGAGAAAACTTTATGGTGGATCGTATTGAGCATTTGTCTAAAGACGAACGTCGAGTAAACAGTAAGCATCCACAGTATTTAGTCTAAAACGTCGATATAAAGGAAATAAACGAGCATGGAATAATACGTTTCGCTAAAAATTTCAGTTAAACAACCAGAAATATGGAAAATCCCCGGCGACATTAAGAATAATCTTCCCCCTTAAGCGACTCACTGCTTTAATAGGTTAGCTCTTTTAACTCAAGGACTTAAAAGTGATTAACCGTGATTTTGATCATTTATCAACTCTGTTACATTTGTTTTTTACTCGCCAGGATATTCAGCAAAAATTGAATATAATCGACCAGTACCATATCTCTGGCTGGGAAATCTGGATGCAAATTGAGTTCGCTAACCTGCTGGCTTCCACCGACCATGAATGGTGGCGCGAGATCAGCCTGGAGTGCGACAAACGCATGAATCCGCAGCGCGATTCACTGCGCACTGACTTCTTGCTGAGGAAAAAAGGCTGGACGGTGGATAGCTACATCGCACTTGAAATAAAGCAAAATATCGACCCCACCAGTTGCGTCAGAAATATGATCCTCGACCTTGAAAAATCAGCAAAAATAAGGCGTTCTGAGATCGATCTGCGCAGCTTCTGGACCTTAGGTATTACGCGAACCATTGACGCTGAGCGGTTAGACGCACTGATTGATAATTACCTCCAGGATAAATATTACCAGACCAAAAGCAGAGAAAAGCACGTACTGTTGACCCCTATCGAAAATACCCCCTACTGCTATATCGTTATCTGACCCTTTGCTCGCAGGCCCTTTTTATCAACGCCTGCAAGCCCGCGGCTCCACGTGATCCTTATCACACATTTTCAGCCGCTTAGCGCCGTATAAAACCGCTTATCCGCTTAGCTGACCGCTTACCCCGCTATTCATACCACTCAATCAGATCGCGCCCTTTTTACGCTTGTAATTTGCCATGATCGTCACCAGCAAGGCCGTCTTTTAACACATCAACTCCGATTTCATTTTTCTTGATAATCAGGTCTGACATGGATACTAAAAAGCTATTCAAACATATACCCTGGGTGCTCCTCGGCATCCTCGGCGCCTTCTGCTTATCCGTCATTGCTTTACGACGCGGTGAGCACGTCAGTGCGCTGTGGATCGTGGTCGCTTCCGTTTCTGTTTATCTCGTGGCGTATCGCTACTACAGCTTGTACATCGCGCAAAAGGTGATGAAGCTCGATCCGACACGTTCTACCCCGGCTGTTATTAATAATGACGGCCTGAACTACGTACCCACCAACCGTTACGTCCTGTTTGGTCACCACTTTGCCGCTATCGCAGGCGCTGGTCCGCTGGTCGGCCCGGTGCTGGCAGCGCAAATGGGCTACCTGCCGGGTACCCTGTGGCTGCTGGCAGGCGTTGTGCTGGCAGGTGCGGTGCAAGACTTTATGGTGCTGTTTATCTCTTCACGCCGTAACGGCGCCTCTCTGGGTGAGATGGTGAAAGAAGAGATGGGCCGCGTGCCAGGGACTATCGCCCTGTTTGGCTGCTTCTTAATCATGATCATCATCCTCGCCGTGCTGGCGCTGATCGTGGTAAAGGCCCTCGCAGAAAGCCCGTGGGGCGTGTTCACCGTTTGCTCCACTGTACCGATTGCCCTGTTTATGGGTATCTACATGCGATTCCTGCGCCCAGGCCGCGTGGGTGAAGTGTCGGTCATTGGTATCGTGCTGCTGGTGGCCTCCATCTACTTCGGCGGCATCATCGCCCACGACCCGTACTGGGGCCCGGCGCTGACCTTCAAAGACACTACCATCACCTTCGCGCTGATTGGTTATGCCTTCATCTCTGCGCTGTTGCCGGTATGGCTTATCCTCGCACCGCGTGACTATCTGGCAACTTTCCTGAAAATCGGCGTTATCGTGGGTCTGGCGCTGGGTATTGTTATCCTCAACCCGGAACTGAAAATGCCTGCGGTCACGCAGTATATCGACGGTACCGGCCCGCTGTGGAAAGGTGCGCTGTTCCCGTTCCTGTTTATCACCATCGCCTGTGGCGCGGTCTCTGGCTTCCATGCGCTGATCGCTTCCGGTACCACGCCGAAACTGCTGGCGAATGAAACCGACGCGCGTTTTATCGGTTACGGCGCCATGCTGATGGAGTCCTTCGTTGCGGTGATGGCACTGGTTGCGGCATCCATTATTGAACCGGGTCTCTACTTTGCAATGAACACCCCGCCTGCTGGCCTTGGCATCACAATGCCGAACCTGCATGAGTTGGGCGGCGACAACGCACCGATGATTCTGGCGCAGTTGAAAGATGTCACCGCGCACGCGGCGGCAACGGTAAGCTCCTGGGGCTTTGTTATCTCCCCTGAGCAGATTCTGCAAACGGCAAAAGATATCGGCGAACCGTCCGTACTGAACCGCGCAGGCGGTGCACCGACGCTGGCTGTGGGTATCGCCCACGTGTTCCACAAAATCATGCCGATGGCGGACATGGGCTTCTGGTACCACTTCGGTATTCTGTTTGAAGCACTGTTCATCCTGACTGCGCTGGACGCCGGTACCCGTGCTGGCCGCTTTATGCTGCAGGATCTGCTGGGTAACTTCGTGCCATTCCTCAAGAAAACCGACTCACTGGTCGCCGGTATTATCGGTACCGCAGGTTGCGTTGGGCTGTGGGGCTACCTGCTGTATCAGGGTGTGGTTGACCCGCTGGGCGGCGTGAAAAGTCTGTGGCCGCTGTTCGGTATCTCTAACCAGATGCTGGCGGCTGTCGCGCTGATGCTGGGTACAGTGGTGCTGGTGAAAATGCAGCGCACCAAATACATCTGGGTCACCGTGGTTCCTGCTCTGTGGCTGCTGCTGTGCACCACCTGGGCGCTGGGCCTGAAACTGTTCAGCACCAATCCGCAACTGGAAGGCTTCCTGTTCATGGCTAACCAGTACAAAGAGAAGATTGCTGCCGGTGGCTCTGAGCTTACCGCACAGCAGATTGCCAACATGAACCATATCGTGGTGAATAACTACACCAACGCAGGTCTGAGTATTCTGTTCCTGGTGGTCGTGTACAGCATCATCTTCTACGGTATCAAGACCTGGCTGAAAGTGCGTAACAACACCGTGCGTACCGACAAAGAAACCCCATATGTTCCGGTACCGGAAGGCGGCGTGAAGACCTCTTCACATCACTAAAAAAACGGCGGGTGGCGCTGCGCTTACCCGCCCTACAAGGTTCTGTAGGCCCGGTAAAGCGTAGCGACACCGGGCTTTTTCTTATCAGGATGCGTTATGTTTGGTAACTTAGGTCAGGCCAAAAAATACCTCGGTCAGGCGGCAAAAATGCTGATTGGCATCCCGGATTACGACAACTACGTCGAACATATGAAAACCAATCATCCGGATAAACCCTGGATGACGTACACTGAGTTTTTCCGCGAACGTCAGGAAGCGCGCTACGGCGGAAGTGGAGAAGGTGGCGTGCGCTGCTGCTAAAGGAGAGAACATGACACCGATTGCTGTCACCCTGTTAACCGGTTTTCTCGGCGCCGGCAAAACCACCCTGCTGCGTCATATCCTCAACGAGCAGCACGGCTTCAAAATCGCCGTTATCGAGAATGAATTCGGTGAAGTCTCGGTTGACGATCAACTGATTGGCGACCGCGCCACGCAGATCAAAACGCTCACCAACGGCTGTATTTGCTGTACGCGTTCCAGCGAGCTGGAAGACGCGCTGCTGGATTTACTCGATAGCCTTGATCGCGGTGACGTCACCTTTGATCGCCTGGTGATCGAGTGCACCGGTATGGCCGATCCCGGCCCAATTATCCAGACCTTCTTTTCCCATGAGATCCTCTGTCAGCGTTACCTGTTAGATGGCGTGATTGCGCTGGTGGATGCCGCCCATGCGGATGAGCAGATGAATCAGTTCACCATCGCCCAGTCGCAGGTAGGCTATGCCGACCGTATTCTGCTGACCAAAACCGATGTCGCTGGTGAAAGTGAAAAACTGTGCGAACGTCTGGGCCGCATCAACGCCCGCGCGCCGATTTATACCGTCACTCATGGCGATATCAATCTCGGGCAGTTGTTTAACACCAACGGTTTTATGCTGGAAGAGAACATCACCTCAGGACCACGCTTCCACTTTATCGCGGATAAGCAGAACGACGTCTCATCGATTGTGGTGGAGCTGGATTATCCGGTCAATATCAGCGACGTTTCCCGGGTAATGGAAAACCTGCTGCTGTCGTTTGCCGACAAGTTATTACGCTATAAGGGCATGTTGTGGATTGATGGCGAGCCCAACCGCCTGCTGTTCCAGGGCGTACAGCGGCTTTATAGCGCCGACTGGGACCGCCCGTGGGGCGACGAGCCGCCGCACAGCACGCTGGTGTTTATCGGCATTCAACTGCCGGAACAGGAAATCCGCGACGCCTTTGCCGGACTGAAAGCCTGACGTCGTACTACACAAAAGCCAGTTTACCGACCTTCGCCAGTAAACTGGCTTTTGCCTGATCCAACAGATCCGCATTGGTGCGACTCGACAGCGTGTCGCGCGCTTTCAGACCCAGAAAATAGCTAATCCGCTCCATATTGGCCCCGGACGGATGCGGCAATCCCGACAATATCCGCGCCTCGTCCAGCACGCCCCGACTTGCCAGCAGGTTTACCCCTTCGGTCGCCACCGGCCCCAGCGGAATAAATACCGCTTTTTTCAGCGCCGCCGCTTCCTGGGCGAATCCTTCATCAATTGACGCTCTCAATAACGTGGAGCGGGAAAAATGCGGCGTGCCGTTGTAATTGACGCCTTTGACAAACAGCGGCTGGGTATACAGCGACGTACAGTGCACCAGCCCGGTATGGTCGGTAAAAAGCTGCGCCGTGGAATCCAGCGAGAGCATCTGTGCCAGGCCAATACCATCAAGCAATTTGACCAGGTTATTACGCAGCGGCCCGCTAAAGGCCCCGTGTTTTTTCGCCTCACGTAACGCCAGCGCGTCATCGCCGCCCTCACGCAGCACTTTCTGCGCCGTCGTCACCGCGTTATACCACTGCACATATCCCGGCGTTATCCCCACCAGCACCACCAGCGCACGGGTATTTACCGCATCAAAAGGGATGTAGTACTGCGCGAGGTTTCCCTCCTGCGCCAGCAAAAATTCCGCAGGTAACTCACCGGGCGTTTTGCGACCGGAAAAAGTGACGATAGCGTCGCGAAAGCGGGACAAATTAGCAGAAATAGCGCTCATGGTTTCTTTTCACCCAGGGTCAATCGAGGGAACATCATACGTCGGATGATGGCTGGAACACCCATTTCTTAGCGCTCGTTAACGGCTTGCGAAGGCGTTTCGGGCAGTGCGGCTGCGTCTCCCTCCACAGCGGTGGGCTCCTGTATCGCTTCGACGATCATCGCCATCCGTTCGTGCTCGAAATCACGGTGGGAAATCTCAAGCTTCGGTAGCTCCTTGTTGACCTTCTCGGAGAGTTTGCCAAAGCGCTCCACTCTGCCATACAGCCCCTGACTACCCACCAACGAGGTCACGGTAGCGTTGTACTGGTTGCTGGCGGTGGTCAGTGTGCCGCCAAGCTTGCTTAAACGCTCTGCCACCAGGCAGACGGTATTGAAGATTTCCCCGGCACGTTCACTGATTTCCCGCGCTTCGCTGTTGCTGCGTTCAATCATCCACAGGTTAGAGACGGTACGCAGAATCGGAATCAGCGTGGTATGGGAGACCAGCACAATCCCTTTGCGGTAGCCGTATTCAAACAACCCTTTATTCGTTTTGAGTGCCTCAATATAGGCCGCTTCGATGGGCATAAACATCAGTACAAAGCTCGGGCTTCGAATACCCGCCAGGTTGGTGTAATCCTTCGATGCCAAATCATCGATGTGGCGGCGTACCGCCATGATGTGCTCATCCATCGCGTGCTGCTGCGCTTGTGGCGTTTCGGCCGAACAGGCGCGATCATAGGCATTCAGCGACACTTTACTGTCGATAATGATGTGCTTATTGTCCGGCAAGCGGATCAGGTAGTCCGTCTGTTTCCTGCGCCCGTTTTCGTCTGTAAAGGCGCTCTGCACCTCAAAGTGCTCTTTTTCCACCAGCCCGCTCATCTCCAGGGTACGGCGCAATTGCGCTTCGCCCCAGGCACCGCGCTGTTGGGAATCGCCTTTTAGCGCCGAGGTCAGGTTGGTCGCCTCGGTACTCATTTTCAGACCGACATCGAGCACCTTTTTAATCTCTGCATTCAAATCGGCATTGCCACGAATGGAGGCGTCATGCACTTCATTGATCCGTTTCTGGAAGCCCTCAATTTGCTCGCGAAACGGCTTAAGCATGTCATCCAGGCTGTTTTTGCTGGTGGTGGTGAAGGTTTTGCCCTTCTCTTCGAAAATCTTATTGGCGATATTTTCAAACTCGCGCGACAGGGATTTTTTGGTCTCTTCCAGGCTGGCAAACTGTTCGCGGAAATGGTGCTCGCGCTGTTCAAGCGTGGTTTTCAGCTCGGTATAGTCATGGTCAAGCTGGCCCGACAGACGACGCTCTTCTTCCAGTTGCGCTTCTGTTCTGGTCAGACGCTGCAAGAGCTCATCCGCTCGCCCTTTCAGATCGCTGATTTGCTGACGCATGGCGCTGACGTCGATATCCCGCTGATGCTTTTCCTCGCGCGCCGCATCGGTTTTGGCTTCCTGCTCACGCAGCAGTTTTTTGGTTGCCGCCAGCTCGTCCTCCGCCAGCTCATGGTCATGCTCCAGCGCGGCCATTTTGCGGGTAAATGTCTGTTGGGTGAGAAGCCAGCCAAACGCGCCCCCCAGCAGGGCGGCAATCACAGCGGCAATCATCGTAAGCGTCATGTCAGAGCATCCTTTATCCATCTTTTCTGCGACTACCATACCCCCGGCAAACGAAGATGCAATATTTGGTTTTCGCCCTGCCTTTCTCCTTCACCTCTTTGGGAAGAAGGCCGGGATGAGGGGAACCGTCACCACCACGTTTCACTTTGAAAACCAAGCGAAACTGCGTCTCTGCTCTATGCTTAAACCATGGACAAAATCACAGAACTCAAACGAGCCAAACGCCTGGCGCTCTCATTACTGTTGATCGCGGCTGCGATCTTCATTGTTACCCTTTTTCTGCCACCCAACTTCTGGGTCAGTGGGGTGAAAGCCATTGCCGAGGCGGCAATGGTCGGCGCGCTGGCAGACTGGTTCGCCGTGGTGGCGCTCTTTCGCCGTGTCCCTATTCCTTTTATCTCCCGCCACACGGCCATTATCCCACGCAATAAAGATCGTATTGGCGACAACCTCGGCCAGTTCGTGCAGGAAAAATTTCTCGACACCCAGTCGCTGGTGGCACTCATTCACCGTCATCAGCCAGCGCAGATGATTGGTGTCTGGTTCAGCCAGCCGGATAACGCCCGTCGTGTCGGCCAGCACCTGATGCAGGTCATGAGCGGATTTCTGGAGCTGGCAGACGACACACGCATCAAAAACCTGCTTAAACGCGCGGTACATCGGGCGATCGATAAAGTCGATCTCACCGAAACCGGCGCGCTGATGCTGGAGAGCATGACCAAAAACCAGCGCCATCAGGTATTGCTGGATGCCCTCATCGGCCAGATGATCCTGTTACTGCAAAAAGAGAGCAGTAGGGACTTTATCGCCAGCCAGGTCGTGCGCTGGCTGAAAACGGAGCATCCGCGTAAGGCCAAAATTTTACCCACCGAGTGGCTGGGTGAACAAAGCGCCGTAATGGTTACCCGCGCGGTGAATACGTTGCTGGATGATGTCACCCACGATAGCGCGCACCAGATCCGCCGGGCCTTCGATAAAGCCGTACTGAAACTGATCGCCAATCTGAAAACCGACCCGGAGATGGCCGCCAGAGCCGATAACATTAAACGCTACCTGAAAGGAGATGACGCGTTTAACCGCTATCTGGGAGAGATGTGGGGTGACCTGCGCGACTGGATGAAAGCCGATATGCAGGCCGACGATTCACGTATTAAACAGCGCATCACCGAAGCCGGGCTGTGGTTTGGCGAAACGCTGCTGGCGGACGGCGCGCTACGTGCATCGCTTAACGAACACCTGGAACAGGCGGCTCACAGCGTCGCACCGGATTTTGCCGCGTTCCTCACCCGCCATATCAGCGATACGGTGAAAAGTTGGGATGCCCGCGATATGTCGCACCAGATCGAGCTGAATATTGGCAAAGACCTGCAATTCATCCGCATCAACGGCACGCTGGTCGGCGGCTCGATTGGCCTGGTGCTTTACCTGCTCTCGCAGATCCCCGCCCTGCTTTCGCTGCCCGCAGGATAAAACAAATAAAAACATGAACATGAAGGTGAGTTACTCACCCCCGCTCAGTTGTTACATTTCATCTGCCGTGACCACACGTTGCACAGCAGCAAGGACTCTCTCAGGCTTAATGATCGCCATAGGCTGATCCGGATATTCGGCAAGCTCCATCGCCTGCATGGGTGATTCCTTAATGACGATATGACGTTCAGGATCCTGAAGCGGCCCGGTATGAGCGGGATTTGCAGTTACAAAGAGGCTGACCGTTTTCACCTTAAGGGCAACCGCAAGATGAAGAGGCCCGGTATCAGGGGTAACAAGAACATCGAACCCGGCAATGCACTCAACCAGTCCGGTCAAGGAGCATTTCCCGACATAATCGTTGATCCTGCCGAGTTCCTGATCGCTAAACCCATCAAGAAAAGCTTCTGCCAGTCCCCTTTCGGCTGGAGAACCGATCAAGGCTATTTCGAATTTATTACCCGCGGCGAGCAATAATTTTGCAAGCTCTTTGAAATATTCAACCGGCCACTGGCGCAATTTTTCAGAAGCGCCCAACTGGAAACCAACGACCACTTTATCTGGCGAAGTTGAGATATTTTTGACGGGATAGGGGATCTGCATCTGAATATTTTTTGTAGAACACCCCATAAAATTGACCAACGCTAGCTTTCGCTCTATCAAATGGCCAGGAAAATTATTTTCAGGCATCGATGTCACCTGCTTACGCATAGCCAGATCGCTTCCGTTGTACGCATCTTTTAGCACAAAAGGGATTTTAGCCAGAGCAGCACAAAGCACATCATACGGACTCTTGGAATGAAGCAGGACCGCCACATCCGGTTTGCTAGCACGAAGGCGTCTGGCGACACTCGATACATTATTAACTTTTTGATCCCAATAAATAATGTTTTCGAACCACGGACTGTTTTCAACGAGTGCCTTATTTTTATGGCTTGATATAAGCGTCAGCGCGGCATCAGGATACCGTTCTTTTATTGCCAGGATCGCCGGTGTATTGAGTATCAAATCGCCAAGTGCTGTTGTAGAAAAAATGGCAATGCTTTTTACGCGCTCTGCGTTATATTCACTTGTACCACAAAGCTTATTTCCCGTTAAAAAGCGATAGCAACCAATGGCCGCTGAAATTAATGCATTTTTAAATTTTTTGGATGCCATCAAACGCTCTCCCGATGAATCCGTTGTTTTATTTTATCACTTCAATAATTTTTACTGATTGATAACCACCAACCCATTGTCAGCTTCGCTTGATGTGTAAAGAACAAAGCCTGACGAATCGCCATAAAATAACATAAAAGACGTGAATATTTCTGCGGTTGGTCATGACGCAAACCAAAAACGGCCCGGTATGCGCCAGCGGCGCCAGCGCACATGTGAAACGCAAAGGTGCCAACTACCCGCCGGTTAAAAAACAGGCAAAATTAACGTCGACATATAAATTGTCTGCTCGCACAATAGAAGAGCGCGGTAAGAAAAACCGTAAAAGGAGACTGTTATGTCATGGAAGCCCGCATTTTTCGCCCGTTACGCCGGGGTCTTTATCTTCCCAATGGCGCTGGTGCTGTATGATTTTGCCGCCTACCTCACCACCGACATGATCCAGCCGGGCATCATTCAGGTGGTGCGCGATTTTGATGGCGATGTCAGCCTCGCCCCGCTCTCTGTCAGCCTGTATATGGCAGGTGGCATGGCGCTGCAATGGGCGTTAGGCCCACTGTCCGACAGAATTGGTCGCCGCCCGGTGCTGCTGACCGGGGCGCTTATCTTTACCCTTGCCTGTATCGCCACGCTGTTCACTACCACCTTTGAACAGTTCCTGGCGGCGCGCTTTATTCAGGGCACCAGTATCTGTTTTATCTCCACGGTCGGGTACGTCACCGTTCAGGAAGCCTTTGAACCGACCAAAGCCATTAAGCTGATGTCGCTTATCACCTCGGCGGTACTGCTGGCCCCGGTGATTGGGCCCCTTGGCGGCGCTGCGTTAATGCATTTTGTCCACTGGAAGGTGATTTTCGCGGCGATCGCCGTCCTCGGTTTTGTGGCCTGGCTTGGGCTGATGCTGGCGATGCCGGAAACCGTAAAAAGGCAGGAGACGCCGCTACGGGCAATGAGCGTAGTCCATGACTTTTGCGCGGTATTTCGCAACCGCGTGTTCCTCAACGGGGCCGCCACGCTCGCGCTCTATTACATTCCACTCATGTCCTGGGTGGCCGTCTCCCCGGTGATTCTGATCGATGCAGGCGGCATGACCACTGCGGAATTCGCCTGGGCGCAGATCCCGGTCTTTGGCGCGTTGATCGCTGCCAATATCGTGGTGATGCGCTTTGTGGAAGATCCGACCAATCCGCGTTATATCCGTCGTACCGTGCCCATCCAGCTTATCGGGCTGGTGACATTGCTCGCCGGAAATCTGCTCTTTCCGCACCTCTGGTTCTGGTCGGTAACCGGCACCAGTATCTATTGCTTTGGTATCGGTCTGATTTTCTCGACCCTTTTTCGTTTTACGCTGTTTACGAATAACTTACCGAAAGGCACTGTGTCAGCATCGCTCAATATCGTGGTGCTGAGCACCGTGGCGATCGCCATTGAGGGCGCACGCTGGCTGTGGTTCTCCGGCGGCGGGCGCATTCCATTTCATCTGCTGGCGCTGGTTACAGGCGGCGTTGCCATACTCTGCCTCAACCGTCTGGTGCGACGGGTACAGCAGTACGAAAGCGCTCAATGCCGCTAATCTCGCGGCAGATCAACAATTCCATATATTCAATAAGGTTATAATTCTTCCTTCGGCGGCAGCAGGCCGCCTCTTTTTTCATTGTCTCCCGTGTTACGGGGAAGGAAAAATCATGTCTCTTATTACAGAACTTCCGGAAGTATTTGAGCAATTCTCCGACGCCCGCCAGAAAGGTTTTCTCACCGTGATGGAACTGAAAGAACAGGGGATCCCGCTGGTCGGCACCTACTGTACTTTTATGCCGCAGGAAATCGCGATGGCCGCGGGAGCAGTCGTGGTCTCATTGTGCTCCACCAACGACGAAACCATTGAAGAAGCGGAAAAAGATCTGCCGCGTAATCTCTGCCCGCTGATTAAAAGTAGCTATGGTTTCGGTAAAACCGACAAATGTCCGTACTTCTATTTTTCCGACCTGGTGGTGGGCGAAACCACCTGCGACGGCAAGAAAAAAATGTACGAATACATGGCAGATTTCAAAGCCGTCCACGTAATGCAACTGCCTAACAGCGCGACGGATGACGCCTCCCGGGCGCTGTGGAAATCGGAAATTCTGCGCCTGCAACAGCACATCGAGGAGCGCTTCGGCCAGCCGATCAGCGAAACCGCCCTGCGCGAGGCCATCGTACTGAAAAACCGTGAACGTCAGGCAACGGCTGATTTCTACCGTCTGGGGCAGTTAAATCCGCCCGCGCTGAGCGGGGCAGACATCCTGAAAGTGGTGTACGGCGCAACCTTCCGTTTCGATAAAAACGCATTGATTGCCGAGCTCAATGAGATGACCACCCGCGTCAAGGCCGAGTGGGAACAGGGCAAGCGGCTGGAATCCCGTCCGCGCATCCTGATCACCGGCTGCCCGATTGGCGGCGCGGCCGAAAAAGTGGTGCGTGCCATTGAAGAGAACGGCGGTTGGGTGGTGGGCTACGAGAACTGCACCGGGGCGAAAGCTACCGAACGCAATGTGGCGGAGGACGGTGATGTCTACGACGCGCTGACCGACAAATATCTGGCGATTGGCTGCTCCTGCATTTCACCTAACACCGAACGCCTGCGTTTACTGAGCCAGATGGTCGAAGAGTACCAGGCCGACGGCGTGGTTGACGTGATTTTGCAGGCCTGCCACACCTACGCGGTGGAATCACTCGCCATCAAACGCCACGTGCGCCAGCAGCACAACATTCCCTACATGGCGATTGAGACGGATTACTCCACCGCCGATATCGGGCAGCTCAGCACCCGTGTCGCCGCGTTTATTGAGATGCTCTAAGGGGTCAGGGTGACGTTCACGATAGGTATTGATTCCGGTTCAACCACCACCAAAGGGATATTGCTGGAGGGGAACGCCATTGTCCGGCGTTTCCTCTGCCCGACGTCATTTCGCCCGGCGGACAGCATCCATAACGCCTGGGAGACACTGCGGGCAGGGCTGGAGGAAAAACCCTTCCTGACGCTTACCGGCTACGGGCGGCAACTGGTGGATTTTGCCGATAAGCAGGTAACAGAGATTTCCTGTCACGGGCTGGGCGCGCGCCTGCTGTTGCCGGAGGCACGCACCGTCATTGATATCGGCGGTCAGGACAGCAAGGTTATCCAGCTTGATGAACAGGGCAATCTCACCGATTTTCTGATGAACGACAAATGCGCCGCCGGAACAGGGCGCTTTCTGGACGTCATTTCACGCACTCTGGGTACTACGGTAGAGGCGCTGGACGGGATCACCGACGGCATCGCGCCGCATCCGCTGACCAGCATGTGCACCGTGTTCGCCGAATCAGAAGTGATCAGCCTGCGCTCAGCGGGCGTTGCTCCCGAGGCGATTCTGGCGGGTGTGATCAATGCGATGGCACGACGCAGCAGCCATTTTATTTCACGGCTCACCACTCAGGGACCGCTGCTGTTTACCGGCGGCGTCAGCCATTGCGCCCGTTTTCGTACCATGCTGAGCGAGCATCTGAAGATGGCAGTGTATACCCATGACGATGCTCAATACGCGGGGGCGATTGGCGCGGCGCTGATTGGTCAGCGCCAGAGGGGACGTTGATGGAAGAGTTCCTGTTTTTATTTCACTCCACCGTAGGCGTCGTGCAGACCCGCAAGCTGCTGCAGGCATCCGGCGTGTCGTTTCGCGTGGCGGATATCCCGCGCACCCTGCGCGGCGGCTGCGGGTTATGCATTCGCCTGCAGTGCCCACCCGGTACCGAACAGCAGTGGGTGCTGCCCGGCGCGACCCAGGCGATTTACCGCTGCGAGGGAGAAGCGTTTAAGCAGGTGGCGGTGTATGAGTCGTCGCCCGGATAAGGCGCAGCCGCAGCCGGGAGCGCGTTACCGCGAAGCTCTGCTATGATGCCCTTTTTCTCTTACCAGGAAACCCGATGAGCAAAATCGATCTCAGCCACAGCGAACGCGAGATGCTTCGCGAAAAGCTGCAACGCTACTGCATCGACAACTTCGACCTCGAACTGGAACAATTCGACGCCGAATTCTTTGTCGATTTCGTCATTGAAAATATCGGCCCGACGCTGTTTAACGCCGGGATCGATGAAGCCATCCGCACGCACGCCGCTTACAGCGAACGCATTCAGGAAGAGATGGATCTGAAAAAAATCTACTGATCTTCGACCACAAACCGCGTCGCCTCGAAACGGTTTAAGATCAGGTGCACCAGAAACACCATCGTTAGTGTGCCCAACAGAGCGACCGTCACCGACACAATGCGATAAAGATCGCTGAACACCAGGTCGGTATCCGGGTGCAGGTTCTGCCCAAACATAATGCCGATGGTGGTAACGCTGGCAAAACCGACACCCGCTCCCACCTTTTCCATCACGTGCAGTCGCGCGCTAAACGCCAGCCCGAGGCCTATCAGCGGCATCATCAACAACATATGGCTACTGTGATTGTAGAGAATCAACTGCACCAGCAAGATATACAGACAGGCGAGAATCACCCCCACCACACGCCACAACGAACTCATCACCGCACCGCGATAATGCATCGGGAACAGGATCAAAATACCCGCCATCAGCGCTGACAGCGAATCACTGAGATCGCTTATCTGGAACACGACAAAAATCATCGTCGCCACGGTCCCGGAGAGCAGGGACTCATGCCGCACGCGGGCATCGCTTTTTTCGATCCGCGGCGGCGGATTGCGCGGCGCCACATCCGGGATCAGGTAATTCATCAGCGCACTGAGGGCTACCGCCATCACACTGGCTTCAATATTGGAGAAAATCAACGTGTGCCAGTCGCTGGTCGGGTAGCTCATAAAGTTGAGCATAGTGCTCTGACACACCACCCCCGCCGAACCAAACAGGAACAGCGGCCCCTTACTCATAAAGCGAAAACGCATCACATACAGGCCGAATACCACCAGCGTCATCATCAGCGGCCATTTCGACAAATAGCCGATGATCAGCACCATTTCGACGCAGTTTAGTACCGCGCTAAAAATAAACTGCTTCGCCACGTGGCGGTTAAACACCGGCACCAGCGAGAGCAACATCACCGGGTAGACGACATAAAAGACGCCATAGCTGGTGTTGTAAAAGCTCGAGATACTCAGCGCGATCATCCCGGCAAACACAATGCGCAGCGTCTGGCGAAAATCATTCGCCGTATAGACGATGTTGCCGTGCGGCGTAAAGACGCGCGCGAGGGTATTAATAGACATAGTGCAGCCAGCTAACGAGATGGATTTGCAGCCCCGAGAAGAAGCGGGCAAACGGCCCTTCGCTGTTATATAGCTGCACGGTGGCGCGCGCGCCGGTCGGCAGGGATTTGGGCAAGGCGTCATCCAGCGCCACGTGAATACGCATGCGCTGCGCATCACGCACCCAGCGGTTGGAGGTTTCCGGTTCCGACAGCTCGCCGTTAACCGCTTGCTGCCCGGCTAACACCCCGGCATCACTACTGGTGACATGGCCACGAAACACATGGCCCGGCAATGCATCAAAGACCACCGCGGCATCGGTACCGACGTGAGTGTGACGTAAACTTTTCTCGCGAAAATCCGCCACGATATCTGCACTGTCATGCACCAGCGCCAGGGTTGCGCTCCCGGCAGCGGCATAATAGCCGGGGCTCAGTTGCAGGTTACTCACTTTACCGTCGACCTCGGCACGCACCTGCGTCCAGCCAAGATTGAGCTGCGCCTGCTCGAGGCTATTTTGATATTTTTGCAGCGTCACGTTGCGGCTGTCATCGCGCTCGCCACGTTCGATAGTCAGAGCGTGGATCGTCGCGTTGAGGTTATTCACCGACTGCACGCTGCTCTGCCATGTCGTGCGCACCTTATCCAGGTCAGATTGCGAGACGTTTTGCATCGCCCCCAGACGCTGATAGCGGTCAAAGGTGACTTTGTCATTTTGCGCGGTAAGCTGTGCGGTTTTCAGGTTCGCTTCGGCTGCCGCAATCTGCGCATCCAGTTGCTGATTGGTAAGACGCGCCTGCGCCAGCGCGATTTGCGCGGCTTCCACCTGGTTGTTAAACGGCGTGGCATCCAGCTCGTAGAGCAAGTCACCCTTCTTCACCACGCTGTTATTTTGCACGTAGACCTTCGCAACATAGCCGGAAACGCGCGAAGACACCGGGGTCACCACGCGCATTACGGTGGAGTCCGGCGTCAGCGGGATCCAGATATCGGCAACGATAAAGTAGACAAACATCAGCAGGAAAGAGGCAATACTCACCCTTACCCAGCGGGCAAACTTTTGTTCTGGCGTCATCATGATTTATTTAGTCTTGTTATCTTCTTCGCGGATATTCCGCAAATTGCAGGCGATCTGATTCAATGTCGCGCTGAAAATGTCCATATTTTCAGCCGGGATGTTTTGCGCCGCACGTTCCTGACAGGCTTCAATCACACGGGTGATTTTTTCCAGCATGGCATGACCTTCCGGCGTGAGCGTCAGCAGGCGGATGCGCTTGTCATAGGGGGATATCGTGCGCACAAGCAATCCCTGATTTTCAAGCTGGGTGAGGGTACGCATCAGCGGCGGCAGTTCAATGCCCTGCACTTCCGCCAGTTCACTGACCGAGACGTTATCTCCTAGCTGGCGAAGCTGCATCAGCACCGTCCAGCCCGACTGGGTGAGGCCGGTATCGGCAAGCGCATGATCAATGGTGGCGCGCCACTGGCGCACAATCATCGCCATTCGCATTCCCAGCGGCCTGCGGGCAAACAGTTCGTCTTCGGTCATGTGAGGTTCCTCATTAAGCGGTGAGGAGGATAATAGTTATCATGATAAGTATCAAGAAACACAGGTATGAAAGAGCATGGAATGCGAAAGAGAAAACTGCCAGCCGCGCAGGCTGGCACGGCGTTCAGGGACGCAGAATAATGCGCCCAAGCAGATGATTCTCTTCGGCATAACGATGCGCTTCAACAACATCAGCCAGCGCAAACTGCTTGTCGATCACGACACTAAATTGCTTGTCACGCGCATCAAGAAGTAGCTTGTCTACGGACGCCCTGGCCTCTTCATACGCCAGTTCTCGCCCCCAGAATAGCCCGCTGAGGTGTTGATTCGCCTGCTGTAAGGCCATCAAATCGACATGCGGGGTTCCCCCCGCATTACCTGCCAGCACCACGGTTCCCCACTCACGAAGACAGGCAAGAGACTGGTCAAGCGTTGACCCCACGAGATCCAACACGCTGTCCACCCCGGCGCCCTCCGTCAGCCGTTTTACTTCTGCGACGATGTCCTGCTGACGGTAGTCCAGCGCCACATCCAGCCCAAGCTGAGCGAGTTGCGCGATACGCTCGCGACCGGAAAGCGTTGCCAGCACCCGTGCGCCCCGAGCCTTTGCCAGTTGAATCGCCGCGACGCCAACGCCCCCGGCACCGCCCTGAATCAGTAGTGTCTCACCGGCTTTAAGGTTCAGGCGCGAAAACAGCGCTCGCGCAGCCGTACCAAAACTGACCGGGATAACCGCAGCGGCAGCCACATCCAGCCCTTGCGGAATAACCCAGGACCACGCGGCAGGGGCCACGCGATATTCCGCATGAGAGCCTGCAAGGGCAATGGTCGTGACTCGTTGGCCTGGATGGCGATCTTTCACGTTTGCGCCAACGGCAACAATGCTGCCCGCCGCCGAATAACCGGGAATCGCCCCTTCTGGCCCAGGCGCTGCAGTCGCGCGATTGATTACATCGCCGCCCTCAAGCGCAATGGCTTCAATTTTGACCAGCACATCATCCGGGCCACAGACCGGCAGGGGCACATCGCGATAATGCAGAACATCCGGTTTTCCTGGTTGAAAATAGACGGCGGCTTTCATGGTATTCATTACCTTCTCCCCCTCGTCGTGATGCCGAAATGCAGGAGACACGCGCCATACAGGATGTAACGCCTTGTCACCTGCTACAGGTTTTGCGTACAAACTCTCAGCCTATACACTCATCCCGCAGAGGCAACGTGCGTAAATTTTAAGCGCACGAAACGTATCCTCGCCCACTACCGCCGGGAAGATCGGACGACTTTTGTTTTGATCGCGCAGCATGGCTCGCCAGGCACTTCCGGTCCGTAGCCCGGCTAAGCGTAGCGCAGCCGGGAAGCCACAACCCGGCAAGCAATCGAATGAAATTAAAGATATTTAAAGGCCACAGGCACTTTATCAAACCTTAGAAAATGGCATGATGTAACAAATTACTCGGTGAATGGATTGTCATGAGAAATTATAAAGTCATTACTCCGTTGTTCCCGACCTACGCACAAACCCGGGCCATGATGAAAGCCATAGCAGGGTGCTCCGTAAAATCGGTCCGAAATATGATCACCGCCATTCAGGAACAGACCGGCACACCGCAGAACCCCGTGGACTGGTCCGAGCCGGATATCTGGCTGAAAGAAAGGCTCAGCGGCGAGGATGCGAAAATCGCCTGGCAGATCTGGAAGACAGATAACCATGTCCTTAATCCGCGCCACAGCTACGGTTGTTATATGTTTATCAACAACCCGCTTTTCGATCTGATGCAAACCCATGAGGACGGCGGCTGGTACCCCAGCGAACAAGGGCGACTCTTTCTTGCCGGGGATGAAGCCACACTTCGTCGGCTGGACGATATCGAAGGTATGCTGCAATTACTGGAGCTATTGGCCGGTCGCGAGCAGGCACGGCGCGCCGATCTGCTACCCGAATGGCAGGCGTTCTTACATCAACACTCCAAATTCGCCTCCCCCAGCTCCGTCAAAACCACCCTCTATGCCCGGCTGTATAACCTGATTGAGCGCGACCTGGTCGCCCGTGAAGGGATGAGCTACAAAATCACCGACGCCGGAAGAAAGTGGCTGGGCAAGGCGCTGCCTGAACGTAAAACCGATCCACGCAAAGAGCTGCTCGACGCAGTGAAACGCTATAACCAGCAACAAAAAGAGCTGCTGCGCGAGCAAATCAGCACCATGAATCCGTACAAGTTTGAGCATCTGGTTGGGCAATTGCTGGAAGCCATGGGCTACGAACAGGTGGAAGTCACCAAAGCCTCTGGCGATAAAGGTGTGGACGTGGTCGGTAAAGTGCAGGTCGGCATCACCACCATTACCGAAGTGGTGCAGGTAAAGCGAATGCAAAACACCATTACCCGCCCGTTTATCGACCAGCTGCGCGGTGCATTGCCCTACCACAAAGCTATTCGCGGCACGCTAATCACCACTGGAAAATTTGCGGCGAAATGCGCAGAGGCGGCGTTATTCCCCGGTGCCGCGCCGATTACGCTCATCGACGGCGACCGTCTGCTGGAGCTGTTGATTGAAAATAACGTCGGGATCAGGCGCAGTAATGCGGTTGAGCTGCTGGATGTAGATTTACAGCTGTTTGATGAGTTGGAGATTGAGTCATAAGCACGAAAAGTCGCGGCCAGTAAGGTCGCGCCCTCTTCTTCCCATCACTCAGACATCATCACTATCTACAAATTACTCATCACTCCCATTCTTTAGCCTTTTTAAAGTGTTACGCACAACATCCTGCTCTTATAACGCTTGATAAAAAAACGTGCAGCGTTATGATTTTGGAAGACGTCTCGCAAAACGAACCTTTTCACCCTTTGCATTTTCAGCAATACGCTGCGGGTGATCGCTGCAAGGAGCTTAATCTTTGACAACCGCCAGCCCAACTCAACAAACAAACTTTGATTTCCTGGCAGAATACGATCCGCTATTGGTTCAAATCACCGCCACCGCAGAACGTCTATTCTCCAGCGATCCCAATACCACGCTGATGAAGCTACGCCAGTTTGGTGAAGCGCTGGCGCAAAATATTGCTGCCCGGTTGAATATTAGCCGGGAAGATAATCCAAACCAGCAAGAGTTGCTCTACAGGTTGGACAGAGAATTACAGTTTGATCCTGCCATCCGTCAGTTATTTCATACGCTGAGAATTGAAGGTAATAAAGCGACGCATCAGTTCCAGACCCGTCACCGTGAAGCGATGGATGCGCTGAAAGTCGCCCGTGCGCTGGCAATTTGGTTCCACCAGACATTTGGTGATGCCGGTAGTCAGTTTAATCCGGGTCCTTTTGTTCCGCCGCATGACCCAAGTGAACAGCTCAATAAATCTCAATCTGCCATCGAACAACTCAAACAAACCTTATTGGCAGCGAACCAAAAGCTAGAATCCAGCGAGCAGCTTCAGAATTTACTTAAACAGCAAAAAGAAGAATATGAGCAACTGGCTCACGAAATGGATATTGAGGCCAGAGAACAACAGCAATTACTGGAAATGAGCCAGCAGGATCTGCAAACGCTCCAGCAAAATTATGAAGCGAAGCTCACCGCCTTGCAGGCGCAGCTTGCTCAGCAAACACAGCAAGCCATTACGGCCCAGCGCAAAGAGTTTGGCCGCAAGTCCAGCTATGCCCGCAAGCACATCATTACCGAAGAGCTGACGCGGATCCTGATTGACCAGCAGCTCAATGAATGGGGCTGGCTGGCAGATACTCAGGAAATCACCTGGAAAAAAGGCTCCCGCCCTGAAAAAGGGGTGAACAAAGCCATTGCAGAATGGCCGACCTTTGCCGATGACGAACATGGCAGAGCAGATTACGTTCTTTTCTGCGGGCTCACCCCCGTCGCAACCGTTGAAGCAAAAAGAAAAAACGAAAATGTGGCCGGGAAAATCCCCCAGGCCGAGCGCTACAGCAAAGGTTTTCAGTTTGACGCATCCATGATCCCCGCCTGGTCTGAAGAAGGGCGCGTCAAAGGCTGGGAAGATGGTGTGAATAGCGTTTATCAAATTCCTTTCGTGTTCTCTTGCAACGGTCGGCCTTATATCAAACAGTCCGCCGAACACTCCGGCACGTGGTTCCGCGATGTTCGCTCGCCTGATAATACCCGCTATCCACTGGAAAGCTTTATCACGCCAGAAGGTCTGATGGACCGCCTGCATCGTAGCCGGATGGAAGCAGAAGCCAAATTGCATCAAGAGCCGTTTAGCTATCTTGGCTTGCGTGATTACCAGGTCAACGCGGTTAAGGCCGTCGAGTCCGCACTGGAACAGGGCTCGCGTGAAGCGTTGCTGGCTATGGCGACCGGGACAGGCAAAACACGTACCATTATTGGCTTAATCTACCGCTTTCTGAAGGCCGAACGCTTTAAACGGATACTCTTTCTCGTCGACCGCTCTGCGCTCGGTGAACAGGCGCAGGATGCTTTTAAAGAGGCTTCGCTGGAACAGAACCAGACGCTTTCACAAATCTATAATGTCGCCGAGCTGGGTGATATGGCGGCAGAAGCAGAAACCCGCGTACAGGTTGCCACAGTGCAATCCATGGTCAGCCGGATCTATCGTTCCGGCACGCCGCCTGCGGTAGATACCTACGACTGCATCATCATCGACGAAGCGCACCGTGGTTACACGCTGGATCAGGAGATGACCGAGGGCGAACTCTCTATCCGCGATAACGCCCAATATCTCTCCAGCTATCGTCGGGTGCTCGACTATTTTGACGCCGTAAAAATCGGCCTGACCGCCACCCCGGCCAAACACACCAGCGAGATTTTTGGTCACCCCGTTTATGTTTATTCCTACCGGGAAGCGGTGGCGGAAGACTGGCTGATTGACCACGAACCCCCGGTTCGCTATGAAACCCAGCTCAGTAAATACGGTATTCACTTTGAGGCTGGCGACACCGTCAGTGCCGTGGATGCAGAAACGGGGGAAATCGATACCAGTGAGCTGGAAGACGAGCTAAATTTCGACGTCAATGCCTTCAACCGTAAAGTGATCACCGAAGATTTCAACCGGGTGATCTGCGAAGAGCTGGCGAAAGAGATCGATCCTTCCGGCGATGAAAAAACGCTGATTTTCTGCGCCACGGACGCCCACGCAGATATGGTTAAGCGCCTGCTCGATGAGGCCATGGGCGCGGTCAACCCCGACTTTAATCAGGCCGCGATTGAGAAGATCACCGGCAAGAGCGATCAGGTCAGCAAGCTTATCAAGCGTTTCAAAAACGAACGCTACCCCAGCATTGGGATCACCGTGGATCTGTTAACCACCGGTATTGACGTTCCGGCGATCACCCATCTGGTCTTCCTGCGTCGGGTAAAATCGCGCATTCTGTACGAGCAGATGATCGGTCGCGCCACCCGTCGCTGCGACGATATCGGCAAAACCGTCTTCTGGATCCACGATCCGGTGGATATTTACGCCACGCTTCAGGATGTGAACACCATGAAGCCGCTGGTGAAAAACGCGGGCGTCAGCATCGAGCAACTGGTTGAAGAGCTGTCGAATGACGATGTGCTGGAAACGGCGCTGAACAATCCAGGCGATAGCCCAACGGAAACCCAGGCGGATAGCTTACTCAATCAGCTCAGCCAGAAAATTATGCGCGTCCTGCGTAAGGCGGAGAAAAAGGCCGAAAAACGCCCGGAAGTCCGCCAAAAACTCAATGAACTGGAAGAGCTCTGGGGCGTGGAGCCAAAACAGTTGCACCAGCACCTGCATAAGCTTGGCCCGCAGCAAGCCTCGGCGTTTCTCAAGCAGCATCGCAATCTGATCCGCCAGTTAAGCGATGTCGGAGCCCTGCTGGGCAGCGAGTACCGCCCGGTGATTTCAGACCATGATGATGAACTCATCAGCAAAGAGCAGACCTACGGGCGCTACCAGAAACCCGCCGACTACCTGCAAAGCTTCAACGAGTTTATCTCCACACAAATCAACCAGTCCGCGGCGCTGTCGGTGGTGATTAACCGTCCACGCGACCTGACGCGTGAGCAGCTAAAAGAGATCCGGCTTTTGCTGGATGAAGCAGGCTACAGCGAGGCCAGCCTGCGCTCGGCGGTGCGAACCCAAAGCAGCCAGGATATCGCCGCCACCATCATTGGGCATATTCGCCAGGCCGCGCTCGGTGAACCGCTTATTCCGTTCGAGGAACGCGTTAAGCTGGCGCTGGACAAAATCTATGCCCAGCATAGCTGGAGTAAAGTGCAGAAACGCTGGCTGGAGCGGCTGGCAAAACAACTGGTGCATGAAGTGGTGCTGGATAAAAACTTCGTTAACCACCTGTTCTCCGCCGACGGCGGAACAAAGAAGCTCAACAGCCTGCTGGACAACCAACTGGACACCATTCTCGATCAGATGAGCGATGCATTGTGGGCACCAAAATCCGCCTGATCGTGATACCCTCCCCCATCATTTTTTGACAGACAAGCCGGGTAACCGGCCTCAACCGGAATAGCTATGAGTAACAACGAAATCGTTCAGAAACTCTGGAATCTTTGTGACGTCCTGCGTGACGATGGCATCAACTAAAGTGATTACGTCACCGAGCTGGTATTACTGTTGTTTATCAAGATGGTGCACGAGAATACCGAAGCGGAAACGCTGGATAAACACATCCTGCCAGAAGGGTGCCGCTGGAGCGATTTAAATAGCAAATCCGGTCTTAACCTGCTGAACGACTACAAACAAATTCTGCTGAAACTCTCTACCGGTAAAGACGCCGAAGGCAAACTGGTCCACGCCGACCCGCTGATCACCGCAATTTATGCCGACGCGCAAACGCGCCTACGCGAGCCGCGCCACCTGGAGCAGTTGATCCGCTCGCTGGATCAGATTGACTGGTTCAGCGCGCAGAAAGACGGTCTGGGCGACCTGTATGAAGGGCTGCTAGAAAAGAACGCCGGTGAAACCAAGTCCGGTGCAGGGCAGTACTTTACCCCGCGTGCGCTGATCAACAGCATGGTGCGCTGCATCAAACCGCGGCCGGGCGAAGTGATTCAGGATCCTGCCGCCGGTACTGCGGGCTTTTTGATTGCCGCCGATCAGTACATCAAGGCCAACACCGACGATCTGTACGATCTGTCGGACAAAGAGCGCGTGTTCCAGAAGAACAAAGCCTTTATCGGCGTTGAGTTGGTGCCGTCCACCCGCCGTCTGGCGCTAATGAACTGCCTGCTGCACGGGATGGAAGGCGATGAAAAAGGCGTGGTACATCAGGGCAACGCGCTGGGCATGGCCGGGCAGTCGCTGGCGAAAGCCGATATCATTTTAGCCAACCCACCGTTTGGTACCTCCAAGGGCGGAGAAGCCAGTATTACCCGCGATGACCTTACCTATAACACCAGCAATAAACAGCTGGCCTTTTTACAGCATATTTACCGCAACCTGAAGCCGGGCGGTCGTGCCGCCGTTGTGCTGCCTGATAACGTGCTGTTCGAAGCCGGGGTCGGTGCCGACGTGCGTCGCGACCTGATGAACAAATGCAACCTGCATACCATTCTGCGTTTACCGACCGGGATTTTCTACGCGCAGGGCGTGAAAACCAACGTGCTGTTTTTCACCAAAGGCACCGACGCCGATAAATACCAGGAAGAGAACTGCACCGAAAACGTCTGGGTGTATGACCTGCGTACCAATATGCCGAGCTTCGGCAAGCGCACGCCGTTTACCGAGCAGCACCTGCAGCCGTTTGAAACCGTCTACGGTGAAGATCCGCACGGCTTAAGCCCGCGTACCGAGGGTGAATGGAGCTTTAACGCCGAAGAAAGCGAAGTCGCCGACAGCGAAGAGAACAAAAACACCGACCAGCACCAGGCCACCAGCCGCTGGCGTAAGTTCAGCCGCGAATGGATCCGCACGGCCAAATCCGATTCGCTGGATATCTCCTGGCTGAAGGATAAGGACAGCATCGACGCCGACAGCTTGCCAGAGCCGGACGTGCTGGCGGCGGAGGCGATGAGCGAGCTGGTGCAGGCGCTGGGCGAACTGGACGCGCTGATGCGCGAGCTGGGCGTGGGCGATGAGGCGGATGCGCAGCGCCAGTTACTGAGTGAAGCGTTTGGTGAGGTGAAGGCATGAGTGGGGGAAAATTGCCGGAGGGGTGGGTTGATACTCAATTAGGCAATATTGTTGACTATGGTAAAGCGACCAAAAGAGTTTTATCTGACGTTAATGATGACACATGGGTACTTGAACTCGAAGATATTGAAAAAGAATCATCAAAGCTATTAAGTACAGTCAGGGCAAGCGAGCGTCCGTTCAAAAGTACTAAAAATAGCTTTAAAAAAGGTGATGTGCTTTATGGAAAGCTACGTCCTTATCTCAATAAAATTATTATTGCAGAAGAGGATGGTGTTTGTACTACCGAGATTATTCCCCTAAGTGCGGAACCTTCATGCTGCAATAAATACATTTTCTACTGGCTTAAAAGCTCAACATTCCTGGGATATGTTAATGATGTCAGTTATGGCGTTAATATGCCCCGCCTCGGTACAGCTGATGGTCTTAAGGCACCATTATTGCTCGCCCCTCTTGCTGAGCAAAAAATCATCGCCGAAAAACTCGATACGCTGCTGGCGCAGGTAGACAGCACCAAAGCACGTCTTGAGCAAATCCCGCAAATCCTCAAACGTTTTAGTCAGGCGGTACTAGCAGCTGCTGTCAATGGGAAACTAACAAAAGAACTTCATGAGACAAATCAATTCAAGCAAACGGACTTGAGTATTTCAATTCCATCTTCATGGAAAATAGGTGAAATCGGTCAATTTGTGGATGTGAAGGGTGGTAAAAGGTTACCAAAAGGTGAATCATTAATAACTGAGAATTCAGGCTTTCCATATATTAGGGCTGGACAATTAAAGAATGGAACAGTTATTCCAGAAGGACAATTATACTTAGAAGAACATACACAGAAAAGCATTTCAAAATATACAGTCGCCACTGGAGATCTTTATATAACCATAGTTGGTGCATGTATCGGTGATACAGGTATCATTCCCGAAGAATATAACAATGCAAATTTAACAGAAAACGCTGCTAAGCTGTGTAATTTAAAGGAAGAAATCTCCAACAAATTTCTTTCTTTATGGCTAAGGAGTAGCTATCTTCAGGATGTTATAAACTCAGAAATAAAATCTGGAGCTCAAGGTAAACTTGCTTTAGCAAGGATAAAATCACTTCCCTTACTGCTACCTCCGCTACCTGAACAACACGAAATCGTCCGCCGCGTCGAACAACTCTTCGCTTACGCCGACACCATCGAAAAACAGGTCAACAACGCCCTGACCCGCGTCAATAACCTCACCCAGTCGATCCTGGCGAAGGCCTTCCGCGGCGAGCTGACCGCCCAGTGGCGTGCGGAAAACCCGGATCTGATCAGCGGTGAAAACAGCGCCGCCGCCCTTCTGGAAAAAATCAAAGCCGAACGCGCTGCCAGCGGTGGTAAAAAAAACACGCGAAAAAAAGCCTGACCGTTATTTTCAAGCGCATCTGATCGGTGCGCTTTTTATTATTTTCGCCGTATCCATAACCGTCAAAAATATATCCAGCTCTTTCCTGTTCATTCCCATTACAGTCTATTTTCAGCTGGACTTTCCTTCTATTCCCTGATGATATGTACAGGTATTTAACGCAAGACGCCCGTGCTGCAACACGAGCGCCTTGCTAATCACAACCACTATTGGAATAGGAATAGAGATCATGACTACCCCGCATTCTATTGCAGAATTCACCGATCCAGAAGTCTCCCCGGCAAATAACCGCGTCGCCACCGTCAGTTATGCGAGCCGCTTTGAAGATCACCAGCATATCCCCGCGCTCACCCTAAAAGGCCAGTGGCTGGAAGCTGCCGGTTTTACCACTGGTGCCAAAATCGATATAAAAGTAATGGAAGGCTGCATCGTGCTGACCGTCAAACCACCAGAGCCGGAATTAATGCATTCCCTTCGTCAGGTCAATAAACTGTCTGCACGCAAGCAAAAGCAGGTTCAGGAATTTATTGGTGTGATCAGCGGTAAAGCCACAAATAAACTGCGAGCGTAACGCACTGTCATATGCGGAGCGCAGCCCCTCGCGCTCCACTGCGTATTCTTGCACACGCCTGTATCAGAAATCGTTTATTCTGTTTTCGATGTCATCCGCATGGCCTGTACCCCGCAGGCGAACAAAAACGAACGACACCACACTGCGGAATATCCACAGAAACAGCGTGCGTCCAGGTTTCGGTGAAACTACCCAGCCTCTGCGCCCGGTATGCTGGAAACAGGTATAAACACCCTTTACCTGTGCAATCGCAAGTACGTTGTGACGGCATTGAAAGGCGTTAATTGATCTTTTTGTTCACGAATTGAATTTGTTCACGCAGCATGAACAAACATATTTCGTGAACAAGCGACACCTTACCCCCGCTCCCCCGTCCCCCACATCTCCCTTAGCCACTCGGCGCGCTGCACAATAGCGGGGATGGCTTTCTGTTCCCAGAAACGCAGTGAAATATGGCCACTGCTCATGCCGCCGCGGCAAAAACGCGGGATATAGACCGCATCGTCATCAAGCATGGATGAATTGGTTCGCGCGAGCACAACGTTACGCAGCAGCGCGGTCAGCTCTTTTAGCGTGTCCGGCAACGGGACACGGGATAACGATTTGCGCATCTCCATCCATAACCAGGGGTCGCCTCTGAGTCCCCAACCAGAGTGGTCCGGTGTCAGCAAATCGCCAATCGTTGCCCAGCGGTGTTCCAACGGAATGCATGATTTGCGTTTTTCCAATGCCAGGAGCTGGGGTAAAAATTCATCACGCCAGTAGTCGGTATCCACCCACCAGTGCGGGGGAATCGAGGCGTGGCGTACAAAGGGCGTAGAGAGCGATGTTCCCGTCATCGCCATAAAGGCGCCATAAAAGCGCTCCTTCGCACTGGCCGTTGGCGAAACACACTCTTCATCACTGAGCAACATCACCAGATTGTCCATCAGCAACTTATCGGGATAATTCATCAATTCCGGCATGCCCTGGGCGAAAATCTTACGCATTAACTGGGCGAGCGTTCGCGGGGCCGGATAAAGCACAAACCACAGATCCTGGCGCTGCGCATGCTTCTTAACGGCAATGTCATACGCCGTTTGCTGTTTATCGTGCGTCTTGAGCTGGGTATCCGCGCCGAACTGCAACAAGCGCCCAATGACCGCTAAATCCGCACCGTGCCACGCGGCCTGATGCAGTGCGGAATAGCCTTTTTTCTGCGAAACATGATTAATCAGCGAGGGATATTGTTCGAGGACAGCCAGAACCTCATCCCACTTCCCCTGCCATGCATTAAGAGAAAGCTGGCCTGCCGCCAGCGCCAGAGAATCGGCCATGGAGCCTCCTTTTTGCTGTTCCGTCTTACTTTCATCCTTTAGCGAGTGATTTCATTGTTCGCTAAGGGGAAGACACTTATTTCCCCTTTTGAAACGTCAACCCCTACCACTACGCTGCGTGTCGGCGGGCTTTGGGTTCTCGATTTAAGGATGTACTTAACGATAAATTGCCCGTCGCTGGCGAAAGTATAGAAAGAGGGCGGAATACACAGTTGCGCATCTTTCACCTTTAAGGGCGGCATCAAAGTATATTTATGTCTCGGGGGCGGAATATTGCGCGGATTAATAGAGATAAATACCGGCTGGTAATCTCCCGCATGATGAACGGCAAAACAGACTTCATTATTTGCTGTACGCCTCACCGAGGTGGTTTCATCGGGCCTTAGCCTGTCGCCTGAGCCCGGACAGCCAGTCAGTGCCAGCAGGGACGCCAGTAATAACATACCGCGTGTTATCCCCTTTCTTAGCACCATGGAAACCCCTGCAACGTTTTTTGATATTCAGGCAACATGCGGGACTCACGGAGATCCCCGTCAAGCGTCACATCGCCTCTCGCTCTTAATGCCATCCAGGAAGCATAGCCGTAAGTTTTGAGAATGAAATAATCGGCAATGATTTGTGCCTGCTGTTCCATCGAATAACGTCGTAAAGGTCGCCCATTTAAATGGTAGCGATAACTCACCAGCCCACTGACTAAGCCATTAACACGCACATTCATGCCGCGGTTACGCTGCCAGATATGGCTGAGTTCATGAATAAATATATGCTGAAAAGGATGCGACTCTCGCGAAAAATCGTTCCGGTACCATTCGCGAAAATAGAGCTCGCCATCGGGTGCCATTCCCGCGCTTTGCGGCTGTAAGCCAAACGGAAAATAGCTCTCGTGATGCACCCAGACTTTATGGTATTCAATACTATTACCGAAGACACTTCTGGCCAGACGGATCTCGCCCGGCTGCAATAACCGCTGACTCCCTTCCCCGTCCATAGACACCCTCTGATTATGGCGACCTCATATATATAAACCTTACGAATGATTTTTCAATCGCCGCGGCGTGACATTTCGTCTTTCAAATGCAGATATCCACACACCATTTCCCCCAGTTCTGCCGCAAACACGGTGATCTCCGCCTCGCTTCGCGGCACAGAAGAGAACGCCTTGCCCACCGCGCCAATGGTGGTGGTCACCAGTTCGCAGACCAGCGCCTGTTTTGCGGGCGTCTCATTCGGTAGCACCTCCTGCACAAAGGTCTGAAAGATACCCTCCCCCGCAGCTTTTGCTGCCATCACTTCCGGCGCATCGCGATACAACGGCGCAGCATCATCCAGCGCGGTACGCATTGCTGCCTCTTCGCACTCCGAGCGCACAAAAGCCAGCACCAGCGTGCGCATTCGCTGGAGTGGCGGATAATGGGCGTCCTGCAAAATCGCCCGCATCAGTGCGCTTGTACGCTGCCACTCTTCAAGCTGGAGCTGGAAAAGAATCGAAGCTTTATTGGGAAAGTACTGATACACCGAACCAACGCTAACGCCCGCACGTTCGGCCACCCGCGCGGTGGTAAAACGCGGTGCTCCTTCCTCGGCTAAAACCTGAATAGCGGCTTCCATGATTGCCGTCACCAGGGCGGTAGAACGTGCCTGACGCGGCTGTTTTCGTGAGGAAATACGCGGGGTTGAACGGGATGCCATCGGGTGAGTCTCCAGCGAAAGGAATGCGAATAGTGAATGTGACGAATCCATCATATTCTAAATGCGAATAATTCGTCATATTTTATACTGGAGTCCTGCATGACCATGACCATGACCACCCTTACCACCGCACCGCTGTCCCTGTTGCTGGAACGTCTGTTTGCCGAGGCCGAGGCAGCCACCAGCCCCGTACTGGATGATGTCTCCGAAGAGGAACAGATGCGTCTGTTACAGAGCAAAACCGACTACCGGGATCTGTACGGGCGCCTGAAAGATCTGTGGCTGCCAGTGTCAAAAGAGACCGGCACACTGCTGTATATGCTGGCGCGCAGCAGTAACGCGCGCACTATTGTCGAGTACGGCACCTCGTTTGGGATCTCCGCGCTCCATCTGGCGGCGGCACTACGTGATAATGGTGGCGGCAGGTTGATTACCTGCGAGTTCGAGCCCTCCAAAGCGGCACGCGCCCGGCAGCATTTTAACCTGGGTGGCGTGAGCGATCTGATTGAGATCCGCGAAGGTGATGCGCTGGAAACCCTGCGTCAGGATCTGCCTGAATCGATTGATCTGGTGCTACTCGACGGCGCGAAATCGCTCTACCCGGAGATTCTGGCGTTACTGGAACCGCACCTGAGAAAAGGCGCGCTGATCGTCGCCGATAACGCCGATTATTACCCGCCGTATCTGGAAAAAGTCCGCTCGCCAGAAAACGGCTATTTGTCGACGCCGTTTAGCGAGGATGTGGAGCTGTCTGTCTGGCTGGGATGAGGGATTGAAAGCCCGCCGTGTAAGGCGGGCCGCACGCACCACTGAAAAAGAGGTTACGCGCTTTTTTGAAGCTCCCGGCGCGCCAGATCGGCAAAGAAACCACTTCGCGATCCGTACTCCCGATGAAGCTCAACATAGGTATCTATTTTTACTAATAAATTTTGCGGTAAGGTAATATTTAACTTCACCGCTTTACTGTCATATTTGCTTAAATCAACATCGACATAAGCCCAGATACCACCCTGGCAATCTTCATCATTCATATGCACGGAAATGCTCTGCGCCTGTGGCACAAGTTCTCCTTTCTCAGTGACATAATCCAGATGAGCGTCGATCGCATTCCAGGCATCAGCGATCGCGGCATCAATCGTTTCACCTGCGAAATAGCAGCCCGTGATGTCCGGTACAAATCCGGAGAAACTGCCGCTATCAGCCTGATGCAGATAGATCGGAAATTTCATGGTTTACCTCTATTAAGATTGAAAGGGCACCGGCCCGGTGCCGTTTTAATTACGTTTGTTTCAGGATTTTCTGCAATGTTCCCTTTGCAATATCCTTTTCAGGGTTAGGTACCGTAATGACATACGCTACTCCCGCCTTCACGAACGAGTGGTGACTTCCTTTCACCCGGTCAAGAACCCAGCCACGCTCTTGCAGTTGTTTCATGAGTTCTCTGCTTGTCATCCCTTTCGATAATGTCTCCCTTTTAACAACGCAAAGAGAGTGTACCCACTATCCACACCAGCACCAATGCATTTGTAGGTATAGTAGGTATAAATAGTATTTAGCGCATGTAGCCATCCGGGATTTCCCCGGTGGCGCTGCGCTTACCGGGGCTACTCGTCAAAAAACACCATCCCCTTGTATGGCTTCGCGCGGCAGGCGGCCAGCCGTTGCGCGAGGCTACCCACGTGGGCTTCCAGCTTGTGCCCATCCGGGTCGAGAAAATAGAACGACTCCCCTTCGCTTCTGTTCTCTTTCCACGACGTTACCCCCGCTTGCGTAAGGCGTGCCACAAACGTAGCAAAATCATTTTCATCGATACTAAAGGCATAGTGGGTGTAGTCGCTCTCCTGCGGGGCGATGTACCGCCGCTGCGCGTCCAGCGACAGGCAGAGCCACAGGTCGCCGCAGCGCAGATACGCGCCGTTATCCCAGCGTGCATGCAGGGGTAACCCCAACAGATGATGGTAAAAACCGATGCTGCTGGCGATATCGCTGACCGCCAGCGTCAGGTGATTCAGACCTTTTAACATGTTGTCATCTCAGCAGAAATTAAAGGCAGTCGAGTAAGTGTTGTCGCAGCCACTGGTGTGCCGGGTCACGGTGCAGACGCTCATGCCAGAGCATCAGCATATCGAACCCCGGCAGCGGCACGGGCGGCTCCACCACCTGCAAGGCTCCTGCCTTTTTCACCAGACGTTCCGGCAGCACGGCTACCAGGTCGCTGGTGGCCAGCGCCTCCAGCATAAACAAGAAATGTGGCACAGAGAGCACGACGCGCCGCGAAAGCCCACTTTTTGCCAGCACCTCATCGGTTATCGCGCTAAAGCCCCCGCCTTCCGGCGACACAATCACATGCTCCAGCCTGCAGAACTGCGCCAGCGTCGGGCGACGTTTTAAGGCCGGGTGATTCAGCCGCCCGGCCAGCACATAGCGTTCGGTAAACAGCAGCCGCTGATGCAATGCAGGCGGCGATCCTTCTCGGGTATGAAAGATCAGGTCGACATCGCCCTGCTCCGCCTGGCGCAAAATTTGCGGGGGATTGAGCTCGAAGAGCGCCAGCCGGGTACCCGGTGCAGCCGCCCGCAGGCTGTTGAGCGCGGGCAACACCACGGCCGACTCGGTGTAATCCGTGGCCACGATCCTCCAGGTGAGATCGGCATTTGCCGGATCAAAAGGGCTACCGGACGAGACGGCGCTTTCCAGCGCATCAAGCGCCTGTCGCAGCGGTAGACGCAGTTCATCGGCACGGGCGGTCGGCTGCATACCACGCGGCCCCGGCAGCAACAGCGGGTCACCAAAGATCTCCCGCAGGCGGGCAAGCTGCACGCTGACCGAGGGCTGCGACAAATTGAGCCGTTGCGCCGCCCGCGTCACGTTAAGTTCGGTCAACAGGACATCCAGCGTCGCCAGCAGATTCAAATCGATACGACGGAAATTAACCATGACTATACCTGCAATATCAGCAATTAATTTCTACTATACCTTCCCATTCATTACCGTGGGGTGACTTTCCCAACACCAGGTACACACAATGAATGTTTTGATTGTTTACGCCCATCCCGAAGCCCACTCTCTGAACGGCGCGCTGAATGCCTTTGCCATTTCGCATCTGGAAAATAGCGGACACCACGTGCAGGTTTCCGATCTCTACGCCATGAACTGGAAATCACAACTGGATGACAGCGACACGCTCGCCCCGCTGGCGGGTGACCATTTCCACCCGTCACTGGATTCAAAAAAGGCCTTTGAGCAGGGTTTGCAAAGTGCGGATATCGCTGGCGAACAGGCGAAATTACGCTGGGCAGATGCGGTCATTTTCCAGTTTCCGCTGTGGTGGTTTTCGATGCCTGCCATTATGAAAGGGTGGTTCGACAGGGTTTACGCTTATGGATTTGCCTATGGTGTGGGCGAACACAGCGACACTCACTGGGGCGATCGCTATGGCGAGGGGAGTCTGTCCGGCAAGCGGGCGATGTTGCTGGTGACGACAGGCGGCTGGGAATCACACTATAGCCCGCGTGGGATCAACGGCCCCATCGACGATATTCTGTTCCCCATCCAGCACGGGATGCTGTTTTATCCGGGCTTCGAAGTGTTGCCGCCGCTGGTGATTTATCGCACCAGCAAGACAGATGATGAGAAATATGCAGCGTATTGCCAGCAACTGGCACAGCGTCTGGACACGCTTTGGCAGGCGGAACCGCTGCCCTTCCGTCGGCAAAATGCCGGGGATTACACCATTCCCGCGCTAACCCTGCGCCCGGATATCGCACCAGGCGAGAGCGGATTTGGTGTGCATGTGAAGTGACATCCATTCAGGTATGAAATACGTTACCCGTATATGAATAAAATGGCACCCTGTTTACCCAAAAAGACCAAAAGGGTAAACCGGGATGCCATTCAGCGAAAAATGCCTTATTCCGGCTCTTTGACCTGCGCGACAAATGACGGGAGATCCCAGGTGCCGCCCGCGCGAATGTAGCGGCACATACCTGTGGTAGATTCGCTGCTCTGGGTAAATGCTTTACCGTCCCACACCCACTCCGCGGATGCCCAGCAATCGCCTATCCCGCGGCCGCGCTGACCCAGCGAAATCAGGCCATCGCTGTAATCCGATGCGGAATCGGTCACTAGCACGGGTTCGCCCGCGAGCTTGCTGTCGATAACCCAGAAACCATAGCCTTCGTTATAGGCCGCACGCCAGCAGAGCGTGGAAATCAGCGCATGGGTATCGTCAAGCGGCGTCAGGCTGATATTGTTATCGCCCTCATCCGCCTGCGGGTCCGGCGATTTCAAACGTTCACAATTGGTGTCTTTCGGTAACGAAGCAATCAATTTAGGCTTAAGCGCGGCGACTTCCGTTTCATTGAGCACGCGCTCCTGCGCATCGCTCACTTTGGCGGCCTGAATCACCGGGGGCTCTTTCGCCGCCGGTACGCCACTTTCCGGTTTATCGCCTTTCTTCACCAGCGCGCCGGGGGTGTCCAGACGCCCCTGCACATCATCCATTTTCAGCAGCACCGCTGTCGCGCCATCGCCAGACAGCTCGAACGGCTTCGCACCGCCTTTAAATTCCACTTTGCCGCTGCCTTTTACTGCCTCGATCAGCGCCTGAGTTTGCGCGGGAGACAACCGCCAGGTATCGGTGTCCTCCGGCTCAACTTCACCGATCTCTTTGTCATCAATCCACAGAACCAATTTGGGCTGCGGTGCAGTCTCATCGGATTCCATTTCCGCGAGCACAACATCGACAACAAGCGGAGCATCCGCACCGGCTTTACGCACCAGCAGTACCGACCCGCTGGCTTCTTCTTCCTTGCTATAACCCGCAGCGCGACAGGTTAACGTGTTGTCACAAACGACTTCCCAATCTTTGTGGTTAAACGTGGTGCTATTGTTTTCTGCCATTGCCGGCGCACTGAGCGTCGCTATCATCACCAGTGCGGCTTTATAACTTTTATTCATGCCGTTTCTCCGTATTCACCATCGTCGACAGTGTGAAGAATTTAGTGCATTCGGAGAAGTGAAATTTTTTCTACGGTGAAAGGAAATAACGTGGATTTGATCCCCCTCGCACAGGAAGGGGATCGGGAGAGGGGAAATTAATCCAGCTTCAGGTCCCCGTAGCTGTTTACTACGCGGGAGACAATGCCGTAATCAATCGCTTCTTGCGGGTTCATCCAGTAGTTGCGGTCAGTGTCTTGTTTCACTTTCTCAACCGGTTGCCCGGTCGCATCGGCGATAAGACGGTTAACGCGATCCAGCATGCGGATGATCTCTTTCGCTTCAATCTCAATGTCGCTGGCCTGGCCACGCACGCCGCCCAGCGGCTGATGGATCATAAAGCGGGTGTTTGGCAGCGCGTAGCGATGCTCTTTTTTCGCCGCCAGGAAAATGGTGATCCCGGCGCTCGCCACCCAGCCCGTGCCAATGATATGCACTTCCGGCTTGATGAATTTAATGATGTCGTGAATGGTATCCGCAGCTTCTACATGGCCGCCCTGGCTATTCAGGTAGATTTTGATCGGCGCATCGCTGATCCCCTGCAACAGCAGCAGTTGGGTCACCACTTTTTCGGTCAGCGTCTGGTTAATCTCACCGGAGATAATGATCGAGCGCGAATCCAGCAACTTCTGCTGCATCATCTGAGTGACGTTGCCGCCTTCGTTCTCTTTTTTATCGTCGTCTTTACTGCCCATATAATGCATGGTGAATCCCCCGTAGTGATAATGGCATTAAGCATAGTCTACGCCATAAAAGGCGGAAAATAACAAGATGTTATCTCCGCACTTTTCGGGGGTTCAATAACCCAGATCGTTACGACGCAATCCCAGGTCTTTCAATTGCTCATCGCTAAGATTGCTCAAAATTATCCGCGTCTGGCGCCGTTCCCATTTTCTTTTCGCCCAATGCCACAGTTGTACTATCCCGACAAACGGTCTTTTCGGTCTATTTTCAAAGAATTCCATCGCGTCTCTCCTCACCTGAACAGAGCCCTATTTTCTCTGGAATTCCTGTATGCAATACAGACGCAGAAATTACTTTTCTTTAACATACAGATCGCCTACAACTGTATCTGAACGGCATTTTTCTTCGCCATCTGTACTGGTTTTACAATCTGTATGGTGACAACAAAGGATACAGCATGACACGTTATGAAAACCTGGCCACCTTACTGGCGGAGCGCATCGAACAAGGGCTCTACCGCCATGGCGAGAAATTGCCATCCGTCAGAAATCTGAGCCAGGAGCATGGCGTGAGCATCAGCACTGTACAGCAGGCGTATCAGGTGCTGGAAAACCTACAGTTGATCACCCCGCAGCCGCGCTCGGGCTATTTTGTCGCCCCGCGCAAAGCCAAACCGCCGGTGCCTGCCATATCGCGCCCGGTTCAGCGCCCGGTAGAAGTGACGCAGTGGGATGAAGTCCTCACACTGCTCGATGCCCGTTCGGACAAAGAGATGCTCAATTTTGGCGGCGGTGCGCCGGACATTTCGCAACCGACGCTGAAACCGCTGTGGCGCGAAATGGCGCGCCTGGTGCAGCACAATCAGTGCGACATTCTGAGCTACGACGCCCTGCAAGGACGGCAAGAACTGCGCGAGCAGATCTCCCGCCTGATGGTTGATGGCGGCACGGTGGTGGACCCGGAAGATATCGTGATCACCAACGGCTGCCACGGCGCGCTGAGCATTGCCCTGCTTTCGGTGTGTAAACCGGGCGATATCGTGGCCGTGGAGTCCCCTTCCTACTATGGCACTATGCAGTTACTGCGCGGTTTTGGCATTAAAGCGATGGAGATCCCAACCGATCCGGAAACCGGGATCAGCATTGAGGCACTGGAACTTGCGCTGGAACAGTGGCCGATCAAAGGGGTGATCCTTGTGCCAAGTTGCAGCAACCCGCAGGGTTCGATCATGCCGGATGCGCGCAAAAAAGCGATACTCGCACTGGCGCAGCGGCATGACATTGTCATTTTTGAAGACGATATCTATGGCGAGCTCGTCACCGATTATCCCCGCCCGCGCACCATTAAATCTTTTGATATCGATGGCCGCGTGTTGCTCTGCAGTTCGTTTACCAAATCGGTCGCGCCGGGGCTACGTGTGGGCTGGATTGTACCGGGGCGCTATCGCGATCGGGTGCTGCATATGAAATATGCCGCTATCGGCAGCACAGTGCCCACTAATCAGTTGGCGATGGCGGCGTTTATTCGCGACGGCCATTACCATCGCCATATTCGCCGGATGCGCCAGTTTTATCAGCAGCACCTGGAAACCTATACCTGTTGGATCCGCCAGTATTTCCCTTGCGGAATCTGCGTTACGCGGCCAAAAGGTGGCTATATGCTGTGGGTGGAGCTACCGGAAGGGGTGGATATGCTCTGTGTCTCGCGCCAGCTTTGTCGGCTGAAAATCCAGATTGCGCCAGGCTCGCTTTTTTCCGCCTCGGGGAAATACCGCAACTGCCTGCGCATTAACTGTGCCCTGCCGCTGACTGAACGGTATCGCGAGGCCATTTCGAAGCTGGGCGAAGCTATTCATTTCGCGATGGAAGAGAGTTAATCTCCCCTTCGTTTTCCCTCCCCGGTGGCGCTTCGCTTACCGGGGCTACCAAACCACCGCACCTGCGGCCCCGGTAAAATCACAGCCCGGGTAAGGCGCATGCGTGCCGCCCCCCGGGAGTACTCAAGACACTCAGAACTTATACGACAGGCTGCCCACGATGCTGCGCTCGGCACCAAAGTAGCAGTAAGAGAGCGAGTTACAGGCGGCGATATAGCTCTTGTCCGTCAGGTTATTGACATTAACCTGTGCGCTCAGCCCTTTCAGACCTACCTTCGACAGATCATAGCCGACCGCCAGATCCACCAGCGTATAGGACGGCAGCGTATGCGTGTTCTGGCGATCCGAGGTAATGCCATTCACATAGCGCACGCCGGAACCGACGGTCAGCCCATCCAGCGGCCCGCTCTTCACATCGTAGCTCAGCCAGGCGCTGGCCTGATTACGCGGTGCGTAGACGGCGCGCTTGCCCTGCTCTTCCGGGCTGCTCTTCTTGTAGCGAATATCGGTGTAGGTATAGGCCGCCTGTAGACGCAGGCTATCCGTTAACTGCCCCACCGCTTCCAGTTCCACCCCTTCGGATTCGATCTCGCCGATAGAGCGGTACGGATCGGTCGGCTCTTCTTTGGTGGCGATATTCTTCTGGTTGATGCGGAACACCGAGGCGCTGTACATCGTCTGCGTCCCTTCCGGCTCGAATTTCAACCCGGCTTCCCACTGTTTCCCCTTCATCGGCTCCAGGATCTTGCCGTTTTCATCGGTAAAGCTGGTCGGCGTGAACGCGGTTGAGTAGCTAACGTAAGGCGCAATCCCGTTATCGAACAGATACAGCAATGCCGCACGGCTGCTGTAATGGCCTTGATCCAGGGTATCGCTGGTGTCATTGAGCTTATTAACGTTTGTGACTTTCACCTGATCGTGGCGGCCGCCCAGCGTCAGACGCCACTTATTGAGTGACATCTGATCCTGGACGTAGATCCCGGTCTGCTCCAGCTTATGCTTCTCGCTGCTGTACTGCGTGATGTAATCCGGATCTGCGCCATACACCGGGTTAAACGCGTCGATCGCCGGGAAAGCGCCGTAGTAACCGGCCACATTATTGCTGCGGCGCTGGTAATCCACCCCCATCAACAGGCGATGGTTAACCGGGCCGGTCTCCACGCTGCCATCCAGTTGGTTGTCCAGCGTGATGGCATTCATCTTCTCATCAGAACCGGAATAGCCACGGTTCAGTTCGGTATCGTTGAGCCAGCCTGCCGCATACACCTGATTCAGGTTCACTTTGGTGTGCAGATAGCGCAATTTCTGGCGTACTGACCAGCCGCTATCAAAGGCATGTTCGAAGTTGTAGCCGACCATGTTTTCGCGGCGGTCGTACTTGTCGTAATCGTCTTCCCCTTCATAGAAGGTATTGGAAATTTTCTGCCCGGCGTGAGGGACAACGGTGCCTTCATACGGTAAGCCCGAGTGACTACCCCCTTCCGGATCGCGATGCAGATAGGCCATCAGATCCAGGCGTGTGCTATCGGTGATGCGCCAGGTGAGGCTCGGCATCAGGGCATAGCGCTCTTCTTTTAAGGGATCGAACTGGGAGTCCGCATAGCGGGTCATGCCGGTTAAACGCACGGCAACGCGGTCGTTATCATCCACCGGGCCGGTCACATCAAAGGCCGCACCGCGCTGGTTGTTATTCCCGGCGAACACTTTGATTTCGCCCCCCGGATCAAACGACGGTTTACGGGAATTCAACGCCACAATCCCGCCAGGCGAAGAGCGACCATACAGTACGGAGGCCGGGCCGCGCACCACTTCGATACTATCGAGGAACCACGGGTCCACCACCAACGAACTGTGCGAGTTGGTGTCCCCCATCATTTTCAGGCCGTCGAGATAGATATTATCCAGACTCCCATCGGAAAAGCCGCGCAAGACGATGTAATCAAAGCGGTTGGAGGCACCAATCTGGTTGGCATAGACACCCGGCGTGTAGCCCACCGCCTGACGCACGCTGGTAGCCCCCTGCTCTTCATACTGTTGACGCGTCACAATAGAGACCGACTGCGGGGTTTCGATATCCGGCGTTTCCAGCTTGGTTGCACCACTTTGCATTTGTGAGGTCACCACCACCGTCTCTTCTTTTGTCGACGAGGTGTCCTGTGCCAGGACCGTCGCGCTCAATCCACCCGTCATGCAGCCAATCATCAGCGCCAGTCGCGTTTTTGCGAACATGAAAATCTCCAGAAGCCGTTTTTATTGTAAATAAGAATTATTACCCTTTTGCCGACGGCGGCAGGTATGCGCAATGACAAGAGACGTATGCGCGGTGACAAAACAGATCACAACAGTGGAACTTTGGTCTACAGGCCCGTGGATGACCGGATGAAGAACAGGGATTAACAGGCGTGGCGCGCCTCTCCGGGGGTAATGCCATAGCGACGGCGAAAGGCGGTAGAAAAATTGGTGGCGTGCTGATATCCCGACATCCACGCTGCCTGCTGCACGCTGTACCCCTGTGCCAGGTAGCGGCGGGCCAACTCCAGACGGCAATCGCGAAGATAATCAAACACCGAGTGACCATAGGCCTGGCGAAACTTGGCCCGCAGGCTGCTGCTGCTCATGGCTGCCAGTTGGGCCAGTTCCGTGAGGGTGTACTCTTTCTCCGGCTGTTGCTCCAGCAAGCGACGCACGGTTTCGAGCCGATGGTGTTCGCCGCTGGGGGCATGGCGGGATGTGTGATTTTGCAGACGCAGTGACAGGCCGTGACCTAGCAGTTGTAGCATGACGCCTTCGAGCATTAACTGGCGCGACAGCCCCGGTTGGCTGGACTGCTGGATGTATTGCAGGCCAGAGAGCAAAAAGCCCGGCACCTGCCATAAGAAGGTTGGCGCACCGCCGTTTTCCCACTGCTGAAGCAACGCAGAGAGCAGCGGCGATTGCCAGCAGCGCGCCGGGTCTACGCCCAGTGAAATCGTGCGTAAGTGGTAGTCGGCAAGATGTACGGCGTTCATCACCTGCTGCTCGCCAAGGCGCGAGGTAAAGGCCATACCGGAGCGCACCACAAATTCCTGACCGTTGACGCGCAGCATCACGCTACCTTCCAGCACCACCAGCATATAGAGCGGGCAGCTATGCAAGGAGGTGGTTTCATAGGGTTGCAGGACGCGGATATCTGAGCTGGTGAGGTTGAGACCGGATGAGAACGACATCTCTTCGACATCGCCCTGAATGACAATGTGTTTTTCTTTACTGACGTCGCGGCAGACAGAGAGTGACGGGAAGCGATAATCAATGCCGTAGCGTTCGCCAAACCCGATAAAATCTTCAACGGAAAAGTGTCTTTTTTGCATAGCGGGCAGCCATTGTGATCCTGTCCAATGTTCAACATTCCACCGGGGATGCGCGAAAGTTTCCGGGTCGACGCCCTGAAAAACGCCTACAGATTACCATTGCCCCCGCCAGGCGGCAATAATATTGAGAATTGTTCTCACCTTTAGGTCAACCCCGGATGCGGCGTAAACGCCTTATCCGAACCGTACAGGGGCTGAGGAATCCCCACAAAAATGCGAGCACGAACGGTCCGAGGGCCAGGGTGAGGGGGATATGCGGCTCAGGTGGTCATTCCGTTCACCTTATGTTCCTTGCTTTTCTGTCGCGACAGAACCCGTGA